>CEWO01191622.1_pt1 | contig 34173 bp, 30 predicted proteins | sample 361561 | NCBI WGS metagenome assembly CEWO01 (sample SAMEA2623627, study PRJEB7988) | marine metagenome | isolation source: saline water (ENVO:00002010), including
GCATCTCATGTCAAAGGTGAATTTATAAATGCAATAGGCGCAGGTATTCCGGGGATCCCAGGAATATTTATTGGTCACAACGAATATTATGCATGGGGTGTTACTGCCGGTCTAGCAAATACCTCAGAATGCATTATATCGAGTGTTATTTCTGAAAATAATATACAGTACCTTGATAAAGTTTTACCAATGAACCAGATCAAACCCATGAAGACAACTATCAAAGTAAAATTTATGCAGGATCGAGAAATAGAATATTGGAGCAATCAAACAGGCGCCATTGTTAATATAGATGATAATAGTCCCGGTCAGTCACAAGCTATAGTGGTGTATTGTTCCTCTTTATTAAAATGCAATCTTTGGAATGCATCAAATAAGGTATGGTCAGCTAACTCAATTGAAGATATACATTTGCTTTTAAATAATTGGAACGGGGCTTCATTGAATTTTGTATACGCTACAAAAGATAACTATGTTGGGCAAAAATTAGTTGGTAGCATTCTAAAAAGTGATGATTCACTTAACCACTTACTTCCGTTAAACAAACTACCTGATGAAGGATTAAATTTTTTTGCATCTGATCAGCTCCCATCAGAAGAAAATAATATGAATGGATTTGTTGTAACGGCTAATAATAATCCGATAGAGGCTCTAACATATGGTTCAGATTGGGCTGAAAATTGGCGATATCTGCGAATATCTGAATTACTAGAACAACAACTACATGATATTGAGTCATTTAAGTTGATTCAATTAGACCAACATTCAGATGCCTTGTTTATGTTATCAAAATTTATTTGCAACAATATGCCTGAGTCATCACGCGTTAAACTTGGAACTCCAATGTATAACAAAATAGCTAGCTGGGATGGGAAACTTACTATTGACTCAGAAACAGCAAGTTTTATGCAAGAAATATATTTCGAGTTAACAAAAAGTATTCTTGAATATTACATGCAAGATCGACATTCTGAGTTAATTGGTGAATTTATTTATCATAGTAATAGCTCTGCCAGTCTTTCCTATAGATTGCAAGGATGGTTACTGTACATGTTGGATGCTATTGAAAGCAAGAAAGTAACAGACTTTGAATTAACTAGTGTTCTTGATAATGCCATAAACAAAGTTGCCAGTAATTACAATACTAAAAAATCTCATAATAAATCCTGGGGGCAAATGCACTTTTTACATATCGATCATTTATTAAGTAAAATTAAAATTATAGGTAAACTGTGGCCGTCTATGAAATATTCATTTGGCGGTGATTCTAATACTATTAATCAGGCTGGTTATATCGTTCAAGATCAATCAAAAATTCTTTGGGCTCCTGTCTATAGGCAGATCATTGATCTTAATGATTTTGACAGTAGTGTTTTTCAAATTGTTAATGGAAACTCTGGATTGCCTGACAGTATTTTTTTCAATGATACGATGAAAGAATATATTAATGGAGAATATAGGCCACTCCTATTTTCATTAGATAAAATATATCAAAATACTCACGCTAAAATAGAATTTAAGGTACTGTAATTAATATGAAATGAGTAATTAATGAGTGAAGATGTATTTCCATTTGATATTGAAAGACTAACCTATGAAATACAAGAATCATTAGACAACGCCCAATTTATTTACCAAGACGATACGCTTACACCAATACCTATCAATGAGTACTCTACACTCAACGAATCGTTGCTTAAGGCATCAGGTTTATATTGGGAAGATGGTAGCGGATTAGGTAAGTTAATTCGACCTAAACTTGTACACGAAGCAACAAAATCCTTTAAGGGTAATATTGATGCTTCTTACAAAGTTGGAGCATCAATTCAGATGATTCATAACTTTTCGTTAGTACATGATGATATTCAAGATAAAAGCACTACTAGAAGAGGCAGGAATACACTTTGGAAAGATGTGGGAACCGCTCAAGCAATTAACATAGGGGATGAGTTATTTGCATTGTCTTATGAACCATTATTAAGACTAATGCAATCGGGCATTGATTACATGAATATGTACGATTTAATTAAAGTTATACAAACTGCGATTATTAAATTAACGCATGGTCAATATTTAGACATTAAATATGAAAATGAGGACAATATTGATTTACAGTCATACATAAGAATGATTGAAGACAAGACAGGGGCATTATTTTCAGCCGCAATGGAATCTTCAGGTATACTGAGTAATAAAAATGACTCTTTAGAATCACTTGCACAATATGGCTCAACGCTTGGTATGCTTTTTCAAGCTGTAGATGATTACATAAATATTTGGAGTCAAGAAAGCATTGATAAAGAAAAAATTAGCGAGGATATTTATAACAAGAAAAAAAGTCTACCCTTTATCCTAACAACCAACATCAACGAACAAATCCGCGATGACATTATTGAGTTATATAAAAAAGAGATAAATGAAAATGTCATAGAAGACATATTAGGTATTTTTCTTGAAAATAATATTAAAGAAGCATGTCAAACATTTATTCTTGAGACGAACACAAAAGCTAATAATGTACTTGTTTATGATGAATATTTGGAAGAAGATGAGGTATCTGAGATTTTAAATTTTAAAGACACTATTTTAGAAAGAATTAAATGACAAATTTTAGAAAAAAAACTATTAAAGATATTGATGTAAATAATAAAACTATTCTGCTTCGCGTTGATTATAACGTTCAAGATGACAACGGCAGTCTTTTGGATGATTTGAGATTAAGAGAATCTATGCCTACAATCCAATATCTTATAGATCATTCTGCAAAAATCGTAATTTGTTCTCACAGAGGTAGACCTAGAGGTCAATATAACGACACTCTATCAAATATACCAGTTGCTAAACATTTATCAAAATTGCTCGATCGACCCGTGCAATTTGCTGAAAAAGCATTAAGCCAAAGCACAAAAAAAATAATTTCTTCTATGAAATCTAAAGATATCCTTTTACTTGAAAACATAAGATTCTACGAAGGTGAAACAAATAATGACCTTGAATTCGCAAAAGATCTTGCTGGTCCTTTTGATCTTTTTATAAACGATGCATTTGGTGCATCACATAGAGAACATGCAACAATTGCCGCAATTACGTCTTATTTGCCATCAGTTGCTGGTTTTCTTCTTGAAAAAGAGGTTGCTGTGTTAGAAAATGCGACTCAAAATCCTGAAAAACCACTCGGTATTATATTAGGCGGAGCAAAAATTTCAGATAAAATAAGAATTTTAGAAAACTTAATTCCTCATGCAACAATAGTTTGTGTTGGTGGTGCAATTGCTAATACATTTCTTTTAGCACAAGGATATGATGTTGCTGATTCATTGGTAGATGAATCATTTGTTGATTCTGCAATTAAATGTATTGAATTGGCTAAATTAAACAACGTAAACCTATTACTGCCCGATGAAGTCGTCGTAACAGTGGGTCAGGGCTCGGAAAACCTTATTCGTACTGTTAGCATTGACCAAATCCCAGCAGGTTGGCGTGTCTTAGATGTAGGACCTTCTACTATTAATAAATTTATGAATGGTTTGATTGATGCAAAAACAGTTATTTGGAACGGTCCAATGGGAATGTTTGAACAAGAACAATTTGCTAAAGGTTCAATAGAAATTGCAAACATGATTGGCAATCTTAATACTCCAACGTCAGTTATTGGCGGTGGCGAAACTGCTGCTATTGCTAATTTAGCAAAAATTAAAGATAAGGTTACTCATATCTCAACTGGTGGTGGCGCATCTCTTATGTTATTAAAAGGAGATCCTTTGCCTGGTATAGAATCACTTATGGATTAATGATATATTAGTTAAAGGAATCCATGGATTTAGATATTATTAAACAATTAACGCAACAAAGCGATTCAAAAATTCTTTTATGTGTATTAGATGGTCTTGGTGGCTTGCCTGGTATAAAAGGAAGAACAGAACTTGAAGATGCAGCAACCCCCAATTTAGATAAGTTAGCACATAATAGCGACTTGGGACTTTCTATTCCCGTAGAAAGAGGCATAACTCCTGGTTCAGGGCCAGGTCATTTAGCTTTGTTTGGATATGACCCTCTTCAATATCAAATAGGACGCGGAGCTCTTGAAGCTACTGGCATAGAATTTAAATTGCAAGATAATGATATCGCCGCGCGTGGTAATTTCTGTACTGTCGATCAAGATGGCAATATCTCAGATAGAAGAGCAGGCAGAATTCCAACTGATGCTTGCAAGAAACTAACAAAGAGCATAGAGGAAGCAATTCATATTGATGGATATGAAGTATTTGTAAAGCCAGTAAAAGAGCACAGATTTATACTAGTAATTAGAGGTGAAGCTTTATCTGATCAAATTACTGAAACTGATCCACAGGCTCTTGGCGTACCTCCCAAAATTGTAAGTCCTCTTATTTCAAATGCTGAAAATACATCTGCTATAGTTAATTCTGTAGTAGAGCAAGCGCTCAATGTAATAGCTGCTGAAAAACAGGCTAATTCATTAACGCTACGAGGATGGTCATCCAAACCAACAATGCCGCATTTTGCAGATACTTGGAATATAAAAGCTGCTGCTATAGCTGCTTATCCAATGTATAAGGGGCTAGCTAATATTGTAGGAATGGATGTCTTAGACGGCGGGACATCAATCGATGAAGAGATAAATACTCTAGAAAAATCGTGGAATGACTACGATTTCTTTTTTCTCCATTATAAAAATACCGATACCTACGGAGAAGATGGTAACTTTCCAGAAAAAAAAGCTGCTATAGAATATTATGATAGTTTAGTCCCTCGATTAACTTCGTTGAAACCTGACGTAATGATTGTTACTGGAGATCATTCTTCACCAGCAATCATGGCAGCGCATTCATGGCATCCAGTACCACTTTTGCTATCAAGTAAATATGTAAGATATAACAAACATAGCGGTTTCTCTGAAAAGGAATGCAATGTAGGAAACTTAGGCATGCTTTATGCTAAAAATTTAATGACTTTAGCATTTGCGCATGCAGGCAGGCTAACCAAATATGGAGCCTAAGACAAAACAATTTATTGTAATAGCTAATATGAAAATGAATGTTATTCAAGATAGCTATTTGCAACATTATAAGAATTTATCTTTAACCAGTGATAATTATATAACTGTTTTAATGCCACCGAATCCTTTTGTTATTACTTTACATAATATTTTAGGTGAAGATAATGTTAAATATCTAGGCTCACAAAGCATATTCTCAGAAAAAGAGGGTTCATATACAGGCGCAACAAGTATTGAAATGATCAAAAACTATATCTCATATGTGTTAGTTGGTCATTCTGAACGCAGAATATTTTTTGCTGAGAATAATACTGATATTCAAAAACAACTCAGGCTTGTTTTAGATAATAATTTAACACCAATACTTGCCGTAGGTGAGTCCTCTGAGGATAAAGCCAATAATAAATTTGAGTCTGTTATTAGAGAACAACTTAGCATTTTAAGTGATGTTAGAAATTCTAATACGTTATATATTGCATATGAACCAGTTTGGGCAATAGGAACTGGTGTTGTTGCAGACAGTAAATATATTGAAGATGCTGCGGCCTTTATTTTAAATGAAGTAAAATCAATTAATCCGAATTTAGATGTATCACTGATATACGGTGGTTCAGTTACAGAAAATAATATTACTGATATTTGTAAGATATTAAACATAAATGGAGTATTAGTTGGCGGCGCATCAGCAGATATAACTAAGTTTTCAAATATACTACAGAAGATTAATGAAGCTAATTAATTAGATGCAAGATAAAGATTTTTTAATTGGCATAATAGGCCCAACAGCTACAGGTAAAACTGATGCAGCATTACTATTAGCTCAAAATTATAATGTTGAGATTTTATCCGCAGATGCTAGCCAAACACGTATAGGAATGGAAATAGGTACAGCTGCACCTACAATTGAACAGCAGAGTTTTACGCGACATCATTTTATTAATTTTATTGATCCAGATAGTGATTGGAACATAAAAAAATTTGTTGAACTTGCAGAAAATAAAATTAAACATCTTAATAAAAGAAATCGTATTCCTTTATTGGTAGGTGGCTCTGGCCTCTATATATGGTCACTTTTAGAAGGCAGATCTATTCCAGAAGTAAAGCCAGACTTAGAACTTCGAAGTGAACTGGAATCAATTGCTGAGACTAAAGGTCATGATTTTTTATTTAATATTTTAAAAAATGAAGATCCAATATCAGCTGAACGCATCGATCCGTTAAATATTAGACGAGTCATAAGAGCATTAGAAATTGTACGAACAACAGGAATGCCAGTGCAACCAATTGAATACAAAGATCAATATAATGCACATCTAATTGCATTTGAATGGCCTGAAGAAGTATTACTTGAACGAATTGAACAACGTGTTCATTTTATGTACGATAATGGCTTTATTGATGAAGTAAACAACCTTCTTTCTAAATATAGTCCTTCTTTAGAAGCATTTAAAAGCATTGGATATCAAGAGGTAATTGCATATATAAATAAAGATATCAGTTTAGATGAATCAATTGAAATGACGATTCAATCAACAAAAAGGTTCCTTAAAATGCAAAGCAGGTGGTTTAAGAAGAATGATCCAAGAATTAACTGGATTCCAGGTAATAATCCAGATATATTACTAGAACAAGTGCATAATATTGTAAAAAAGGAATTGAAAAATGGATAGTGTTCGTTTTGCTAAAATGCATGGCATTGGAAATGAATTTATTATTATAAATGAACCTAACAGGTTTTCCGCTCAAGAATTAAGTGAATTATCAATCAAGCTCCATGATGAAAAATCAGATATTCGTTCAGACGGATTAATCAATATAACTGTTTCTGACAACAATAGTACTGATTTAGTAATGAATATGTTTAACCCAGATGGCTCAGAAGCAGAAATGTGTGGGAACGGCATACGATGTGTTACGTTATTTGCTATTGACAACAAGATGATTGAGAAAACTGAAAATATAAAGATACAGACTGGTGCAGGAATCTTAACGACATCACAAATAGCCGAAACCAATAATATAGTTGTTAACATGGGAAATCCTTCTTTTGATTTAGAGCACAATATAAATATTAGCGAGCTAGATAACTATCAAATTGGCAAAACAATAGATATTACTGTCGATGATACACAAATAAATGATGCACATGCTGTTTCAATGGGCAATCCTCATTTAATTTCATTCATTGATAATGTAGATGCATGGCCGCTTGAAAGAATAGGTCCATTGGTAGAAAATCACAGTTTGTTTCCCAATAGAATAAATTTTGAAATAGCAGAAATACAAAACATAAATAATATTAAAATTCGCGTTTGGGAAAGAGGTGCAGGAATTACAAAAGCCTGTGGCACAGGAGCATGTGCAGCTTTTTTCGCAGCTCTAAGCTTGCAAAAAACTGATACAAAAGATGTAAATGTGCATTTACCAGGAGGCACATTAAAGTTAAGTTATTATGATGAGAATATATATATGGAAGGACCTGCTGAATACATGTTAAAAGGTGATTTGCAGGATTATTAATTGGAGTAAATTATGCGTTTATCAAATAGAATAGAATCATTACCACCTTATCTTTTTGCTCAAATATCAAAAATAATAGCAAAGAAAAAAGAAGAAGGAGTAGATGTTATTTCACTAGGCATTGGTGATCCAGATCTTCCAACACCTCAACGCATTATAAATAAGCTTGTTGATGCGGCAAATATACCTGCTAACCATAGATACCCAGAAAGTGAAGGTTTGCCTGAATTTCGTCAAGCTGTCGCATCATATTATAAAGATCGGCATAATGTTGAATTAAATTTTGAAGATGAAGTTACATCATTAATTGGTTCAAAAGAAGCAATAATTAATTTTTCATTATGTGTTATTAATCCAGGTGATTATGCTTTAGTCACTGATCCTGGATATCCTGTATATGAAATTGGAACGATGCTAGCAGGAGGGGAATCCTATAAATTACCATTAACTGCTGAACAAGATTGGCTCCCAGATCTTGATTGTATCCCAGATGATATACTTGCTAAATCAAAAATCTTATGGGTTAACTATCCAAATAATCCTACAGGTGCAATTGCTAATGATGATTTTTATGAAAAAGTTATTGCATGGGGTATTAAGCATGACATTATCATTGCTCATGATCTAGCATATTCAGAAGTGACATTTGATGGATATACTGCACCATCTATTCTTGAATACTCAAATGCAAAAGATATTTGCATTGAACTAAATTCATTGTCCAAATCATACAATATGACTGGATGGCGTATTGCTATGGCTGTTGGTAACAAAGATTTAGTCCATGCTTTACGGACAATTAAATCAAATATCGATTCGGGTGCACCACAAGCAATACAAGAGATGGCAATTGAAGCATTGACAGGCCCGAGAGATGATATCGTTGAACATAATAAGATTTATCAGCTGAGACGTGATAAGGTTGTTGCCTCGTTAGAGCAGCTAGGCCTAACTGTCAATAATCCAAAAGCATCTTTGTATGTTTGGGCAAAGATTCCAAGCAATGAAGAATCAAGTGCCACATTTGTATCAAAAATTATTGATGAAACCGGTGTAGTTCTCACACCAGGAAATGGATACGGAGAATATGGAGAAGGTTATATTAGAGTTTCCTTGACCACTCCTGATGATCAATTAGATGAAGCTTTGCAAAGATTGAATGACTATATCAAATAAATTACATAAAACAAAAAATAAATATTACGAAAGATGTTTTATAGCTGGAACTTCTTCTTTGTCAAAAATTACATATGAACAAGAAGAACAATCTGTTGCTGAACTACGTTCATTAGTTGAATCTGCTGGAGCCAAAGTATTAGCTTATGCTATACAAAAAAGAAAAAACCCACATCCATCAACATATTTAGGCTCTGGGAAATTAAACGAAATACATAAAGAAATTCAAAAACTAGACATAAATCTCTTAGTAATTAATGACAGTCTGTCTGGAACGCAACAAATGGTTATAGAGAGCATGCTTAATATTAAAGTATTAGATCGCAATGCAATTATTTTAGATGTTTTTGCATCTAGAGCAAAAACAAAAGAAGCGCTTCTTCAAGTATCACTTGCACAAAATGAATATTTACTTCCCAGATTGCGTGGTCAATGGACACACTTAGAAAGATTTAGTGGTGGAATAGGTAGCAGGGGGCCTGGTGAAACTCAACTTGAAACTGACAGACGACTTGTTTCTAAGCGCATATCTGTATTAAGGAAGAAAATAAAAAAGATTTATAAACATAGAGATCTGATGCGTAATAAAAGAACCAAAAATAGCATTCCTAATGTAGCAATTATTGGCTATACAAATGCAGGCAAGTCTTCAATGATGCAAGCACTATGCAAAAGAACTCCAACTATTGCTGATAGACCATTTGAAACATTAGACACAACAACTGGAAAAATATGGGTCAAGGACAGTTTGCACTATTCAATTACTGATACAGTAGGGTTCTTTAGTAATTTGCCTTTAGAACTTGTTGCTGCATTCAAAGCTACAATTGAAGAAATTGTCGGCACTGATATACTTCTGCATGTTATTGATTCGAGTAACAACAACATACAATATCAAATTGATTCAGTGCTCAATGCAATGGTAGATTTAGGGATTGCTGATAAACCCATTCTTAATATTTTAAATAAATCAGATATTGATAACCAAATAAACACTGACGATCTTGAAGCATTTATTAATTCAAAATTTAAAAATAGTCTAGGAATTATAAGGGCTTCAGCAATAAACAAAACTGGCATAGATGAAATTCAAAAGTTATTAAAATTTGAACTTTTTGGAATTACTGTTTAATTACTATTTGTTAATATTGAATAAATAGAATCATCTGATTCAACTATCCAATCGGGTGATTCTTTAAATCGATTTTTAACTAAGCTAACTAAATCAACTAGATAAGAATCTAATAAATCAATGTGGTCAGCATTAACATTTGTTTTATCAAGTGCTAATAAATTATCAAAGTAACCAGCAAACTTTTTTCCTAATGCAGTCAAATTAAATTCTGACTGTAGGTGAAGCATTGGTGGGAAATAACTCCATTCTATTAAGCATGATAAGCGCATGTATTGTGTGATGATTTCCTGAAGAATAAAATTCTTAGAATCGCTTTCTTCTTTAATCATATTTAGGAGTTGGTATATGGTAAAAAAATAATTTTTGACTACACGCTTATATTGACTTTCATTAATTTGCATTGCACTATGCTTTAAATTTTCATGTTGGTTAAAAGCATCGTAGATAATAGTTGAATTTATTATTGACCAAGATAATTCAAATGAAGAACGATTAGATAAATCTAAATATTTTAACAGCCCCTCATAATCAAATAATTTAAATGAGCTATTGTTATGATTTTCTGATGCTAGCGCACTCCCAAATTCAAGAAGTGTATCCCTGTAAGGTAAATCTTTATAGCTTAATACTAGATCGTGTTTGACCATTAAGAATATTTCTTTTGTTGTAGTAGTATTTGAACGCGGTGTTATTAATAAAGAGGTTATGTCATTTTTTAAATTTAACCAATTTGCTTCAGTAAATAGCTTATCCAATGCGTCATTAGCATCAGCAATAATCTGATCTTTGCTTTTTTCTGTCATATCGAACCTATTTTAATTTAGATTTGTAAATACCTGATTGCCCAGGCATCTCTTCTACTTCAATAGTCATATTATGAATATTAGAGTAATTGTTAGTTAGTATATCTTTTTTAATTGAATAAAATAGCCATTTAGCTAAATTTTCAGCAGTAGTATTTTTTATATTAAGGGCAACAACATCATTTTTTGGAAAGAGATATTTATGTCCATCATGCTCAATCTGCCATTCATGTGAAGTTTCTTTAATTTCAAGAATCGAAGAATCCTTCTGTAAAATAAATTTATGGTCTAAAATTTTACATGCGTCTCGAACAGAGTCTTTAATAACGCTAAAATCAATAACCCATTCATCATCAGTAATATCACCCTCTACTGTACAACTAACAATATAATTATGACCGTGCAATGGTTCAAGTTCTTTGCCTAGAGTTGCCATATGTGCGGAGGCAAAACGTAATTTAACAGCATTGACATTAACGGCAAATGACTCAGACACTTTGAACTCCAAACAGAGTTATATTTATAAACTTAGAGTTGATAGCAGTTCGTCAACAGTACGCTGAGCAGAATTAGATGATTTTTTTTGTCTTTCAATTTTAGCGTTCATTGATTCACTGTCAGGCCTTGAATAAAGGATGCCCAAAGGAATTTTGTTTGAACGAGCAACTGCAAGAGCTTTATCATAATCTGTTGGATCATGATCCTCAGGTAACTCAACAGCTAGAGGTTCAACGCCATTTTTTACATCACCCTTTAATAGTGAATAGGTATCATTATAAGTAGGGCACGGAGACTGTATGTGTACAATAGCTAAACCTGGATATTCAATACCGGCTAAAATTGCTTGAGTAATATCCTTAGGTTTTGTAGAAGCCTGAGAAGCAATAAACCCAACACCATTTGTTAAATATAATTCAAGAGGATTTTCAGGTTCATCAAGTTTGCCTAAAGGAGTAGTCGCTGTAATCACATTAAGCTGAGTAGTTGGAGAAGCCTGCCCCTTTGTAAGACCATAGATGCCATTATCCATAATCACACAGACAATATCCATATTTCTTCGTGCAGCTGGACCAATATGTTCTCCGCCAATTGATAAAAAGTCACCATCGCCAGCAGCTACAACAACATTTAATTCTGGGTTTGCAGCTTTAACACCATAAGCAATAGGAAGCGTGCGACCATGTATTCCATGAATACCATAAGGTTGAGGGCCATCTTGTAAATGTACTATATTACCTGAGCAGCCAATACCAGCAACAAAAACTGTATTTTCAATTGGCTCATTTAATGCTTCACATCTTTCTTCTAAAGCTTTTTCTAGGCCACGCAAGACACCAAAGTCACCGCATCCTGGGCACCACTTAAAATCATAGTCTGGATTTCTTTTTGTCATGAAATGCCTGTCAATTCTTTAGAAATTAATTCTTTAATATCATTAACTAACATACTCTTCTTAAATGGAAGCCCTGTATACTGTGAAATTGGCTCAGCGTTAACTTTCATTGTTCTTAAATAAGATGCATATTGCCCCATATAATTTAATTCAGGAACAACAACTAATTTTTTTGATTGAAGCAGCTCAAGCATTTTTGGTGGCATAGGATGCACGAACATAGAATAAGCCCATCCAACATCTTCGTTGTTTGCAATAAGCTCGTCATACGCCTCACGAGCTGGTCCCTTAGAGCCTCCCCATGGCACAATTAAAACATCAGAGTCTTCGTTTTCAAATTCATAGATGTCATTTTCTAGTAGTTTTAGTTTATTAAAACGCCTTTTGGTCATTTGTACATGCCATTTTCCTAAATGAGTAGTATCTCCTTGTTCATCATGTTCGCTGCCATTTGCTGTATAAGCACCGATATTTCCTGGAACAGGAAAAGGGGTGAGCTCTTCGCCAGCATATCTAGGTTGTGGGGTGTCGCCATTTTTATTTTCAAGAATTAGTCTTTTAGGGAGATTAATCTTACTTGCATCTGGCTTAGGTATATCTTGTTGACGTTCAGCTAAAGATGCTTCTGATAACAAAATTACTGGACCTTGGTATGTCTCCGCCCAACTAATTGCATGTGCGCCAGCAAAAAAACATTCTTCAACAGTACCTGGTGCAATAACAGGCGTTCTCATATCGCCATGACCTGGATTCAACGCCATTAATAGATCTGATTGTTCAGTTTTAGTTGGCAGGCCAGTCGATGGACCACCACGTTGCACGTTTGCTACTACTAACGGGACCTCTGCCATCCATGCAAGCCCAATGCCTTCACTCATTAAACAAAGACCAGGACCAGCAGTAGAAGTCATGGCACGTTTTCCTGCATATCCAGAACCAAGAATCGAAGTAATGGATTCAATTTCTGAACTAGCTTGTCCAACGTGCTTGCCATCTCCAATAAGATTACGTTGCATAAATGTTAACATTGTAGTAGCGGGAGATATTGGATAGCCGATAAATACATCTAAATCAGCAGCTAAAGCACCAAGGCAAGCTGCTTCAAAGCCTTTTATCAGGACTCGTTCTTCTGAAGTTTTGGATGGTTCATCAAGTTTGGGTAAAGTTTGAGTAGAATCTTTAACTGCATCCATGCCAAGCTCAAGCGCTTTAATATTAGCATCTATAATGTCTTTATCATTATCTCTGCCTCTATCAAAGCGTTTGGTGATGAATTCAGTAAAGTATTCAGCAGGCATATTTGCTAAACCTGCTACAGCGCCGATCATTACCATATTAGCAGATAAAGGATTGCCGGTAGAACGAGCAAGTTCATCAACATTAAAACCAATTGCGTTTGGTAGGTCTAATGAAAATTCTTTTGAATTGTAAACTATGATACCATCGGGAAATAGATCCTCTTTGTTGTTTTCATATGCATATTCGTCTAAAGCAACAAGAACATGAAGCCCATCACCCGAAGATAAAATAGGCAGTGTAGAAACTCTAGTTTGACCTAAAGTAGGTCCACCTTTAATTTGAGATGGAAAGGTTGAGAACGTTTGTACATGGTACCCAACTTGTGCTGCAGCTTGAGAAAGCCCTTCAGAAGCAGTTACTACTCCTTGGCCTCCTTCTCCTGCAAAGCGAACAATTAAATCATTTGCCATTTAATTTTATCTCTTCCAAGGACTAAGATAATTAATCTAAATTATAGACATAAATTATTATCACTCAAGTATCAAACCAATTTAATTTACTTAAATTGGTTAATTATATCAACTATAAATACTTATAAATTTACTAACCTGGGATACAAATGAATCAACATTATTAAAATGTCCATTGATTTCGACATTTTCTACTGAAGATGAACGAAGAAATTGATTGCTCATAACGGTGGTCTGATTTTGTTGAGAGGATATTATCTTTGATTTTGATCCACGCAATAATAATGTAGGGTGAGCTATTTTTTTTATGTCTAAATTGAGAGTGACATTGTAAATATTGAAATCTATAAAGTAGTCTTCGAATATCATTGACTTAACATAATCAGGGTAATTTAAGGCAAAAATGCTAGCAAAATATGCTGAGACACCGTTGCTGATTATATGAATAGCATTTAAATCATGCATATCTAGTAAATTTAGTATGCTAGCTATGCAATTATCAGTATTAATTGACTTGTCCTTATTGATATATACATCATCGTTAGGATCAAAATGAATAACTGAATACTCGTTTGCCAAAGCATTAGATGCATTATCAAAAGATTTTGCATTTGAACCAATGTTGCATATATATAAAATAGGGGGATTATCTAAGTCTATATTTTTATTTTTAAAAGTCACTTTAAATCCTTTTTCATACAAAATCTATATAGCTAAAAAGCACGACTTAGCCTTATCATTCAATTTTTTTTATTATATTGCTTTATTATTTATAAGATAGGGATGAAGAATTTAATTTCATACTGTCGCACTATATTAGTTATGTATAGTAAATAATGTAACTTTACATAATATATAATTAAGAATTAATCATCTTATAATATAGACACTACGATTAATTAATTTACAATACTAGATGATATGAATAAAAAAACATTAAACAACATACTCATAGGTGTCATATCTACTCTTATTGGAGTTTTATTAATATCCATTGGTTTTATTGCCCACATGTTAATTGCTGATGATTCATCAACTCTTACACAAAGTGATATCGATCAAATACACCAGTCGCTTAATAAAGATTCCCTTAATGAAAGATTAAATGATTTTTCAATACTTGGAGAAATTTACGATACTCTTGAAGAATATTATGTAGAGCCAGAACGAATTGATAAACAACAATTATTTAATGCATCAGTGCTTGGTATTTTACGTTCTTTAGATGATATACATACAAATTACATTGACCCAGAGTCTTTTAGTATGGCTCAATCTGATCTTCGTGGTACGTTCCAAGGAATAGGAACAACTATTAGCTTAAAAGATGATTATGTGATTATTGTTAGCCCTTTTGATGGAAGCCCAGCACAAAAGGCTGGTTTAAAAAATGGCGATAAAATCATTAGTGTAGATGGTGAGGATGCCAAAGGGTGGTCTACAGAAAAAGCAGCTTTACGAATAAGAGGTCCCGAAGGTACAAAAGTTACCCTTGAAATACAAAGTATGAATAGCGATCAAATAAAGACCGTTGTTTTAATTCGGGACAATATTGATGTTCCTTCAATTTCCTTAGTGAATGCGCTAGATAAATCTGAAAATATTTATGACAATGATGGTAATATTGTTAAAGATATAGGCTATATAAGAATACGTTCTTTTACAGAAAGCACCCCTGATGAACTCAAAAATGCCATTGAAAAGAAAGAAAACAATGGAGCAAGAGCATTTATAATAGATGTTCGTGCAAATCCTGGTGGTCTATTAGAAGAAACACTTGAGATTGCTGACATGTTCTTAAACGAAGGAATTATAACTATTCAAGTTGATAAAAGTAAGAACGAAGATATTACAAGAGCCTCAAAAGGAACTGTCACTGACCTGCCTGTTGTTATTTTGCAAGATGAGATGTCGGCCTCTGGTTCTGAGCTGTTTGCTGCAGCATTGCAAGGAAATAATCGCGCAATTGTTATTGGGGCTACCTCATTTGGTAAAGGTACTGTAAATACAGTTAAAAAATTATCAAATGGCGGGGCTATGTACATCTCTACAGCTCGTTATTTGTCCCCTACAGGTCAGGTAATTGAAAAACTAGGTGTTAAGCCAGATATCGAAGCAAATGTGAGCATTGATGATATGTCGAATCGCAAAGATACTGTTATAATTAATGCAGTTGAATATCTTAAAAGTATTCTCTAATAAACATTATGTAAAGTTGTATTTTGGCAAATAATAAAAATAACATTAAGCGAATTAACAATACTCCAGTTATAAAAAATAAAAGAGGCTTGTTCAATTATGCCCTATTGTCAGAATTTGAAGCTGGCATTGTTTTAAAAGGCGGTGAAGTCAAAGCGATTCGAAATTCACACATTACCGTTCATGAATCATACGCTAAAATTGAAAATGGTGAAATTTGGTTAAGTAATCTACATATAACAAAACCATCTACTGATAATTCTGATTGGGATGCATTGCGCCAACGTAAACTTTTAATGCATAAAAAAGAAATTCGTAAACTATTGCATGAAATTAATACTAAACCTGGCCTTACTTTAATACCTACAAGAATCTATTTTAAACATGGAAAAATTAAAATTTCACTAGGTCTTGTAACAGGTAAGAAGAAATATGATAAGCGCCAAGCAATTAAAAAACGTGAAACTGATAGAACATTGCAAGCAACACTAAAAAAAAGTATTAAAAGATTTCAATAGTTCGCTATTCACCAATAAGAAAATTATGCATAAACTTTAAATACCTTTAAATAGGTGCAAAATTGGGGCCGCCTAGTTTCGACAGGTATAGATTGTTCTCATTTGCGGGTCGAGCATGTCGTAAACTCGTTAATCTTCGACAAAAATTTAAAAGGCGAAAAAAAACTCGCTCTCGCTGCTTAAGCAGTGACGTTTTTTATTTCTTCTCCTAGTGAGAAATATCAAGCGACAAATAGCTAGGATGCAAAATTTTATTACTGCTTTGATAATGAAATTCTAAGTTTTTTCAAAGTTTGCTAATTGTTATTGTCAGATAGTTTCAATTAGTGCAATTAAATCTGACTACACCCGTAGCAGATTGAGACAAGAAATATTCTGGACGTGGGTGCAATTCCCACCGGCTCCACCATTATGGAGAATTTTATGAAGATTTATACAAAAGGCGGTGATGAAGGAAATACATCGTTTTATGGTGGTAAACGTGTTTTAAAAAATGACTTGTTTGTTTCAGCCTATGGTGATGTAGATGAGCTAAATTCTTCAATTGGTATAACGCTCTCTTATCTTAAGAATATTCACTTAAACTACGGTAACAAATGGTGGTATCGATATTTCACTAAAGGAAAAGCTAGAAAGAATATTATTAAACAATTAGAAAAGATTCAAAATGATCTTTTTAATATTGGCTTTGAACTTGCAACGCCCCTTGATCAAGTCAAAAAAAAGGAAAAAACGGGAGTATTTAAAAATTTTGTTAATGACAAGGATATAAAAGACCTTGAAGTAGCAATAGATAGCATGCAAGAGACTCTTCCGCCTCTTGATAATTTTATATTGCCTACAGGTATCTTGCCTGCTGCGCAGCTTCAACTATCTCGTGCAATATGTAGGAGATCAGAACGTTCAATCGTTACAGCTGCTCAAGAAGCAGAAATATCTAAGAATATACTTGTTTATATTAATCGTTTATCTGATTATCTATTTGTACTTGCAAGGTTTGTTCATAATGTTTTTGATGATAAACCTGAAAAAATGTGGGACAAGTAACCACTAGTCATTTTAAGAAAGTGTTTAATGAGCAAATCCAATAAGATACATCCATTAGATTTTATATTTCATCCTAAGTCTATTGCTATTGTCGGCGTTTCTTCTAATGAAAATGAGGGCGGACATTTTAAGGCACTACTAAATAGTGGATATGATAAAAATCATACGCTTTATCCAGTTAATCCAAAAATGAGTAAGATTAAAAACTTTACTTGTTATCCAAGTATTTTAGATTGTCCTACTGACATTGATTATGTTATTTCTAGGTTGCCTGCACCATTAGTCCCAGATTTAGTTACGCAATGTATAGAAAAAAATGTGAAAACATTACACTTATTTACTGCTGGGTTTGGTGAAACTGGAGACAAAGAACGAGAAGCATTAGGTGCTAAGGTTTTAGCAATGACTCAAAAAGCGGGTATAAAAGTTATTGGCCCAAACTGTATGGGGTTATATGTTCCAGAAGAACAAATATCATTTACCGAAGAAGCTCCACCACCAGAATCAGGAGATGTATTTGTTGCATCACAATCAGGAGTATTAGCAGCAGAGTTTATTTTTAGGCTTGGCTCAAGAGGAATAAGATTTTCAAAAGTTGTTTCTTTTGGCAATGGCGCAGATTTAGGCATTAACGACTTTCTTGAATATGCAGCCAATGATAATCATACAAAATATGTCTTATCATATATTGAAGGTATAAATAATGGAAAAGATTTCATTAGATCGTTAAAAAAATGTGCTTCTGTGAAACCAACAATTATTATCAAAGGAGGCCTCACTGAAGAAGGAGCTCGCGCTGCAAGCTCTCATACAGGTTCATTAGCTGGTTCTGCACATATTTTTGAATCATTGTGCAAACAATTTGGCGTGATGCTAGTAGATACAATTGAAGAAGCGCAAGACATCCTTATTGGACTAAAAACATCACTAAATAATATAAATAACTCAAACATTATTTCAATATCTAGTGGTGGAGGCAATTCCGTGCTGTCTAGTGATGCAATTGCAAAATCTGGATTGAAATTACCTGCAATTGACTCCGAGGTTCAAAATGATCTACGTTCATTTATACCAATGGCTGGAACAAGTATCTATAATCCCATTGATTTTGGTGTAGGAGCCAATCAAGTTGACTTATTAAAAAAATTGTTTCGTACTTTATCGAAGAATAATAAAGTTGATTGTTTTTTCTATTCATACGGACTCATGCCTTGGATGGACGATAAGAACACTAAGGCTAGCACATTAAGCAGCCTGGGGGGCCTGAACATTAAAAATATTTTTAGTAAAAAACAATATGAAAATAAATCATTTGATGTCCTTTTAGGTGCATTCAGCACTCTTCAAAAAAAGTTGAATTTACCTATTTCGATTATTCATCGAAGCAGGATACATGGTTCATTAGATGAAGTAAATTACTTGGCAATCAATGCGCTTAAAAAAGGTATTCCTTTTTTTGACTCATCCGAGCGTGCATCCAAGGCAATTAAAAAAATTATTGAGTGGCAAAAAACTAAATAGAAAGATTATCCATGCCGGATAAACTTTTTTCTCCACGAACTAAAACATTAGTTGAAATACTAGAGGGATCAATTACAACTGAGTGTGGCGTTAAGGACTTATGATTATCACTAAAAATTCTCGGTAAAAATTCAGGAGTTTCTTGAACTGTTCCATCTGATACTTTCTTGATTGCTTCAGGTGCTAACTCTATACATGCGCCACATCTTATGCAATCTTTCATATCTATTGAATATTTATCATTAACTTTTTTAATCGTTTTTGTAGGGCAAATATTCATTGCTGAATCTAAATTCTTATCAAATTGATTAACAATGATTAGTTTTGTAAGCCCAGGACAAGAACAGACATCACCGCTACATTTTTTATTAATTACACAATTTTCGTAATCTTCAGAGAAATGACTAACAGTATTTTTCATTATAGTAGGACTTGCTTGACCATGAACGCAATTTGAATACAAAAGAGTGCTGCCTATGATGTCCAAATTAATCTTATCTTCTTCTCGGCCATTACCTTTTGAAATTCTGCGAAATATCTCAGTCATTCTTTGATTGCCACCATGACAAGTGGTGCATCTACCACATGATTCGTCTTCTACGAACTGAGAAAATAATAAGTTCAATTGTATGCTACATGAAGAATCAGAAATAAACACTAATCCACCAGAACCGACTAGTGCACCATGTTCTTTAAATTGATCGGGCTCAAGCTCTAAAGTACTAGCAATACTTGAAGGCAAATAACCAGCGAGTGGGCCGCCAGCCTGTAAGGCTTTAAATGGTTTATCATTTGTAATGCCACCACAAGCAATTAGAACATCTGTTATTTTTGTTCCCCATGGCAATTCCATGATTCCTGGGTTTTCAACTTCACCAGACATAGAAAACAACTTTGTACCAGAAATACTATCTACGCCATATTCTCTATACCAAGCAGAACCATTACGCATAATCATAGGAATACTTGCAAAAGATTCAACATTATTTACATTTGTAGGACTAAAAAAAACACCAGAATTTGCTGGAAATGGAGGCTTGATACGCGGCATGCCTCTAGAGTCTTGTATGGATGCTATTAATCCTGTTTCCTCACCACAAACATATGCACCTGCTCCCTTAATGATACGAAGATCGAAGTTAAAGTCACTCATCAGGATATTGTCTCCTAAAATGCCTACTGCATATGCGTCATCGATAGCCTTCTGCATGCGATCAATAGCTAGAGGGTATTCGCTTCTAATATATATATATCCTTTATTCGAAAATGTACCCAATGCACCTATAATCATTCCTTCAATTATTGAATGCGGATCACCTTCCATAAGAATACGATTAACCCATGAACCAGGATCGCCTTCATCTGCATTGCAAACTAAGTACTTGTCTTCAGTTTGCGCAGATGATAGAAAGCCCCATTTAACGCCTGTCGGGAAAAATGCTCCGCCCCTCCCAGCAAGACCTGAATCACTAATTTCTTTTCTTATTTCCTCATCCGTAAGTTTTTTCTCAAAAATAGAATTAACAGCCATATACCCATCACGAGCAATATAATGCTCTAAAGAATCAGGGTTAATATAACCCAGATTTCGTATTAATCTTCGTTCTTTTTCTAATGCCAAAAATGGATGCTTTTCAATAGGTTGAATATCATTTCTTAAACCATGAAGCATGCCTACCGTTATGTTAAGTGGATTCCTGTTATTCCCTAAAGCTTCATTAATTAAATCATCGATATTTTCAAAAGTTATAGGGCCATATAAAACTGTTGTTCCGTCAGTAAATGTGATCTGAGCTAATGGATTAAGGTATTGAAATCCATAACCAGCGATAATACCAGTTTCGATGTCATAATTATTGGATCTAATTTTATCATTGACTTTACTAATTATGTCATCAATACCACTAGCAATACTTGAAGTGTCATAAGCAAAATCTATTCTAGATTTTTCAGGCTTAGTCCAAATGCTGTATTCAATATCAGCTTTCGCTCGTAATGTGTAATAATCTTCTTGCATTAATTACCTTCTTTGATTGATCTAGCTAATTCAATTGCTTGAACTACCGTTAATTTTCCCAAAACTTTATCATTGAGCCATATTTGAGGTGCTTGCTCGCATGTACCATTACATTGCGCCATGCAAACTTCAACGGAAGGATTTTCTCGCTGTTCTCCTAATTCAGTTTCAAATTCCGCTAGCATAGCGTCTCTGATTCCTACGCCATTTTTAAGTAAACAGGCTGGTCCACTACACCAGCCAATTATAGTATCAGGAGGTGGAACAAATCTAAAATCTGCATAGTAAGTTGCAGTACCGTATACATGTGCTACTGAAAGCGACAACACTTCACTGACAACTTCTAGTGCTTCTTTCGATAGGTAACCAAAATGTTCTTGTATAATATGCAATGTTTCAAGGAGATCAGCGTTATCAGGAGTAAATGTATCTAAAAAACTTAATATATTTTTTTTGTCGTAATTATTTTCCATTAATCACCTGAGTTCATTATATAAAGAATTTCTTGATGAGCAAATAATTTTAAAATTTAGTTGAGTTAAACACTCAATAATGAACGAATACGATCAATTTTATCACGTTCATAGATAACAGATGGAATTGCTAGAATGATTAAAGGAAATAAAATTAATGCATGAAGCAAAAGTGCACAGGCTGTTGCAGTAGAATTATCAATTCCTAAAATAGCAAGCATGCCAGCTGTAAAAAATTCAAATGTTCCTAATCCTGCACCAGCATTAGGAATAATAAAACCAAATGTTGCTGCCCAAAGAACTAGGAAAAATTGCATAATAGTCAGTTCTATTCCTAGAGATAAGCCAATAAGCCAATATGAAACGGTTTCTAAAAACCAAGAAATAATAGTCAATATGGCTGAGCCAATAAAATAAGTTTGATGCTTCCAAATAGTTAGACCACGGAAAAAACTATCCAATTTATTTTTTACCCTAGGGACAAAAAAAGTGACCCTTGATAAGCGACTATCTTTACTTTCCATGTATCTGCGTAAATAAATTGATGCAATAAATAATACAATAACAACAATAATTATTCCTAACGGAATCCATAATCCCTTGCTGCCAAATTCATCATAAATAATATCTAATGAAGTAGATGCGCCTAAAAGAAAAAGAACAGATAGTATAGCGCCATCCATGACTCGCTCAACAATAACAGTACCAGCCGCTAAAGGTACCATATCCTTCTTGTGTCCTGCTAAAAGAACTGGTCTTGCTACTTCGCCAATTTTAATAGGAAATAACCAGTTCATTACATAGCCAATGACAACAACTCTTAAAACTCTTTTTCTGGTTTGCATAAATTCTTTTTTAAGCAACAAGTGCCATCGTTCACTTCTGGATACTAATGCAGTTAGATAAAATAATAACGCAATAAAAATTAGAAAGTAATTTGCATTTTTGATTGAATCGATAACTAAATCAACTTCAATTTGAGAAAAAATACCTGAGATTAGACTCCAGGAAATAATAAATCCAAGCAGTAATAAAAGTATCTTTTTCATTATTTAATTATATCAATTAATTAACTAAATCTTTGATTTTTAAAGACAAGACTGTTGAGGTTGCATCTTGTTCCATTGAGATTCCATAGACTGTTTCAGCATCCTGAACAGTAATTCTGTTATGAGTAATGACAATGAATTGAGAATTTTGACTCAATTCATTCAGAATACGAAGAAATCGTTTAACGTTAGCATCATCTAAGGCAGCATCTATTTCATCTAGTACACATATGGGTGATGGGTTGACTGACATTAAGGCAAACATTAAAGCAACTGAAGTCATTGCACGCTCACCTCCAGAAAGAGCTGCTAAATTTGACAAGCGTTTTCCAGGCGGCTTAACAATAATTTCTATGCCTTGTTCTGATTTATTTTCAGCACTAATCATTTTCAATTCAGCACTACCGCCATCAAATACTTCACGAAAATAGTGATTAAATTTATCATTGACCATTTGAAAAGTTTCAGAAAATTTTTCAGATATTGAAAATTCTAATTTTTTAATCACAGCTTGAAGCTCTTCTTCTGAGCCTATCAAATCTCCAGTTTGTTCAATTAATTGATCGTATCGATTCTTATCACTGATTAGATCGGCTTCGATTTCTTGATCTAAAGATCCTAATTTTAGAATTTCTAGCCTCATGTCATTTGTTATAGCATTTAAAGAATCTAAATTAGAGGAAGATAATGAAGTCCAAGAATCTATTGAGCATTTTTCACTATATTTATTCATAATAATTCTTATTTCATCATTTGAGGCAGAAAATTCCTGATTAATCGTTCCATCAGTGTTAATTGAAAAGCTATCTTGCTCAATTTTTTCTAAAATATTATTTAGTTCAAAGATATTCTGTTCTTGCTTGGTATTGGTTTGAAAATTACTATTTTCAAGAGTCTGTATTTGTTTTTCTGTTTCATTAATAGAAAGCTTAGAAGAAGAAATATTTTTTTCATATTCTAAACAACTATTAGTTATTTCTTGATGTTTTGCTAAGTATGTTTTTTTGTCATCCTTCAAGATTTCTGCATCCTGAATTAACTTCTTAATAATTAGCTCATTTTCTTGTAAATCTGATTCAATCTTAGCAAGCTCATTAGTCTTTTCTTTAATTAATTTATTGGTTGTTTCAGAATTATTTATTATTGAAATTGACCCGCCATTTTCAATAATACCTAGGCTTGTTTTAGTAGCAGAAATACTATCATTTGTTTTATTAAGAGAATTGCTCAAGGATTTTCTCTCGTTATCATATTTGCTCATTTCATGTTCAGTACTAGTGATAATTTTTCTTAACTGATCTATAACTTTGTCAGCTTTCACAACGTCAGTTTTTAATTGAGGTATTTTTTGCGTTTCTTTAGAGAGATCAGATTTAAGATTATCGATACGAGATTGTATAGAAAAATGCTTGCCGGATGATTTCGCTGCACCACCATAATAAGTAAAATCATTGAGCAGTAAAGTTCCATCTAAAGTGACTACTTGTCCAATTCCTCTACTCAAAATTATCTTTGCAGTATCTAAATTTTCAACAATAATTGTTTTTCCTAGAAGAGCATCTACAAGTTTTTGGTATTTCTCATCTACGGACACTAACTTCGAAGCAATTCCAATAACTCCTTGCTCTCTCATAATTGTCAAAGGAGGCGATTGTGGTGCATGGTCTAAGAGTAATAATTTAGCAGAGCCAAAATCATTATTTTTTAAATATTCAAAGCATAATTCTGCATCGTTAGCATTGGATACAACAATTGAATTTAAAAAACCAACTAAAGATGCTTCTATCGCCTGTTCATATTTATCTGGCACCTGAATTAATCTAGTCAATGGTCCATAGATATTAGGTTTAGCATCAACAGAAGAATCATTAACGTATTGATTTAACAAGTCATTAACATTGTCGTTATTAACAGGGGCTTCTTTATAGTACTGATCAAGCAAACTTAATTCGAGTTCTATCTCACGAATTAATTTCTCACAGTTGAACAATTCTTCTTTTGCAGTATCGTAACCATCAAACTCTTTATCTAAATTGAGCTGAGAAACATTTCTTTTTTGTATCAGTTCTTTAATTCGATCGTCATTGCTTGAAATAGAATCAATTAATTCAATTTTTTCATTTTCTAATTGTTTAAGCTGTTCATTCACTGTAGATGAATCAGCCTTTTCCTTAGGCGGTTTAGTTGGAGATTGTAATTTAGTTAAATTATCTAAGTCTTCATTTAAAGATTCATTCTGTCGCTTTAAATCAGAATTTTTCTGATTAGAAATAGCTAGCTCTTTATCAATCTTATTAATTTCATTATTCAATTGATCAATTTCTGATTGATTAGAGTTCATTGCAGCATTTAAATTTGAAAGATTTAGTTCAAACGAGCTCAGTGTTTTTGCAGTATTATCTAGAATTTCCTTCTTGGCTGTAATGTCCTTGTTGTTATTGATTAAAATATCATTCAAATTATTTTTTTGTTCATATAAAGATTTTAATTTTGCATCATAGAAATAAAACAACAAAACATTAATGTCTTTATCTAGCTCCTTAAATTTTGCTGTCTTTTTTTGAAAGCGTTCATAAAATTTAACTCTAGGTTTCAATTCTTTTAAAATTAAATCAACTTTTAAAATATTGTCTCTAGTTTCATCAATTCGTCTTTTAGTGAGGACTAAATCTTTTCTAAATTGATCTATGTTTGCAGCTTCTTCAATTAGAATTCTACGATCTAGTGGCTTAAGTTCAATAATTCGATCTGCAAGACCTTGAGAAACAAATGCATAAGAATTCTGAGACATATTTGCTTGGCTCATTAAGGAAAGAACATCACTATGTCGAACCTTATTATCATTAATAAAATATTCGTTATCTCCAGACCGATGCGCTCTACGCGTAATTGAAACCTCAGCAAAGTCTAGAGGAATCCATTTATCTTCATTATCTAAAACGACAGTCACTTCAGCGATACCCATCGAGCGACGACTATCAGAGCCCATAAAAATTACGTCCTCAGTCTTTTTTGCTCTTATATTTTTATTTGATTGCTCTCCAAAAACCCAACGTATTGCATCTGCTACATTTGATTTACCTGAACCATTTGGGCCAATGATTGCAGTAGTTCCCGAAGTAAAATCAAATTCTTGAGGACTGGCAAATGCTTTGAATCCATGTAATGAGAGTTTTCTTAAATACATTATTAATTTTCCTTAATCAATTCAAGCGCCTGTTTAGCAACAATTTTTTCAGCATTTTGAATTGTTCCTGCACTAGCTTCAACTTTTGCACCACTAGGTAAAATAAGCTCAACAAGATATTGAGGTGAATGTTCCGGGCCATCAGTAGATTTTAAAACATATTCAGGCATAAGATTTTCTGCTTGAAATATTTTTTGTAGTTCTCCTTTAGCATCAATAATGATCTCATTATCAGTTAAATTTTTGATTTCATCTTCCAAGGAGTTAAGAACAAATTTAACAGCATGTGTCATTCCCAAGTCTAGATAAACTGCACCGATTAAGGACTCCATAGCTCCTTCAAGGATGCTTATATTATTCCTACCATTATTTATTTCTTCACCTTTGCCGAGAAACAAACAATCACCTAAGCCAATGTTTTTAGCAATGGCTGACAAAGTATTGCCTCTGATTAATTGAGAGCGCCACGAAGTTAAAGTGCCTTCAGAAAATTCATTAAAGTTTTCATATAGATATTCAGATATAATGAACTCTAAAATTGCATCACCAAAAAATTCTAGACGTTCATTAGAGGCAATTGTTTTGTCTTGATGTTCATTTAAGAAAGAACTGTGTGTAAAAGCTTCTATATAAATTGTATGCTCGTTGGGTTCTATGTTTGCATTTTTAAGAAATGTTAGCTGTTTTTTAGACAGAGATGCAGTAAAAGTTTTGTTGATGCTGTTATTTTTGTTTTCAGTACTCACTGTTTTTAATCTTCTTCCAGATGACACCCCGCTGCAAGAATAAATTAAAATAAATATAGGTTTAAAAGGATAATAAGAAATTGGACAATGCTATGTCAACTGCAATGGATATTAGAAAGAAGTTTTTTTCTCAAATCAAAAAAGCATATATTAACGATGATTTTGCTCTAATATCAAATTTTATAATAGAACAACGTGCTAGTATGTGGCTTGTAGGCGGACAAATTCGAGATTACTACCTCCGAATAAGTGAACCAGCTACTGATATAGATTTGGCAACTGATTGTGATGTGAGGAAATTATTTATATTTTTGAAAACAAATTTCCCATTAGAACATATTAAATTTTTTAAAACATATCATACTGTTTCTTTAACTATTCACGATGTAAAAATTGATATTGCACAACTTAGAGCAGAAGAATATTCGAGAAATTCACTATCTCCGAAAATTACTTTCGTCTACAACATCATTGATGATTTACAAAGACGAGATTTTACGATGAACAGTATTGCCATTAATTTGCTGGATCAAAGCATAAACGATATCTTTGATCCGTTTAATGGAATAAAGGCAATCAATGAAAAAAGTTTACGTGCTATTCATAAGCAGTCCTATATTAATGATCCAACAAGAATTTTTCGTGCTGCAAAATATATGTCTAGGCTCAATTTATTAACATCCTTCAATGAAGAAATGATGCTAAAAGAAGCTGTGCATAATATTTCTGCTCTTTCAAAATATTCTATAGATAAAGAAATTCAACTGATCCAAGAAGACAAAAATCCAAGTGCTGCGATTCAATTACTTAATAGTTGGGGTTACTATTTAAAAAGATAAACGCTTTTGCATTAAAAAATAATTTTTATTTTTATTATTCAATATAGGTTTATACCCACATCGAGTCCAGAAATATATTTCAAGCCCATCTAATAATGAGGCTTTAATCGTAACATCTTTAACGTTTAATTTTTTCAAAATAGATTCGATGTTCAAAACGCCATTTATACCAAATGATGACCAATCATTATTTGGAGAAAAATAAATCTTTTTTACAGAGGCTTTATGTTTTTGAGTATAGAGGCGTATTAAGAAATTAGCATTTTGTTTTTTAGCATTATTATCATGATTAATTATGAACGATTTTATCTGGTTCTCGTAGATAGTTTTGATAAGTAATTCATTTTCTAAGGAATCAAGTATTTTAGTTGTCATTTAATGTCCATTTTTCTATCAACAATGGGAGCTCTTGATTTTCTACCTTCATGAGATCAACATCATCCAATGAGCTTTCAAACGCATGGCCATAACTTTTAGTTGATAACCTGCTATCTAATAATACAAAAATTCCTTTATCATTTGAGCCTCTAATCAATCGACCAAACCCTTGTCTAAATTTTAATACAGCAGATGGAAGTTGATAATCAGGAAATGGATTATCTATGTTCATTGTGCTTGCCAATACAATAGGATCGCTTGGAACACTGAAAGGCAAACGTGTCATAATAACACATTTTAAGTAATTATTCGGAATATCTACTCCATCCCAAAAAGATGCTGTACCCATCAAAACACTATTTGGGTTATCTTGAAATTTTCGTAATAATTGAAATGGTTGCCCATCAATACCTTGAGCTAAATAAACGACATCACTTTCATGATCGCCTGTTAATTTGTGATACGTTCTCTCTAATGTATCATTAGAAGTAAACAACACAAGACATTGCCCCTTTAAGAGTGTGGCAATTGAACTAATTGATTCAGCTAGATCATTAACATAGTCGTGATTGCTAGGTTCCGCTATATTTTTTATAGCAAGCGCTAAAACATTTGATTTATAATCATATGGTGACTTGATAGTAAGAGTTTTGGCATCTTGTAAGCCTATTTCTTCAGCAATAAACTTATAATCATAATTATTTCCTTTATAGGCTTTAAGAGTAGCACTCAGTGCGATAATTGCATTTTTTTCATTGTATACTAATTTTTCAATTGATTGAGATATATCATTGGGTCTGACTATAAAACCAACATTATTCATAGAAGAAGTAAGGCAGATTAAATAATTTTTTTTATTTGGCAGCATAGTATCTTCAATTAATGAGCACTTACTATCAAGCAAAAGTACAAAAGATTTTAATTTATTTTTATAGCTGTCATCCTTTATACTATTTGTTTCCAAAATATTTAGATGACTATTAATTTTATTTGAAATTTTATTTAAATATGAAGCAATTTTTTTTGCTATATCAATGCTATCAAGCCATTGTTCATGAGATATAAGACTGTTCACAATAGGAAGATCATGGTCGGTGGAATTAAAAAACTTAAGATTGCTAGTTAACTCATCAAAATTTGATTGTAAAGATTTGATTTGAGTTCTTAAAAAGGCAATAGCGTTTTCGCATTCAGCTTGGGTATCCTTTACAGACATTTCTAGAGATTTAGGGTCACTTCCAGCTAGTGAAGCGTCAAAAATCTTTTTTCTAAAGTCAAACATTGAAGCAATTATGTTCCTAGAAATATACTTCTGAATTTCTATTAGATTAATGGATTCTGCAAGTTGAGTAGCTGCTACATTATGTAATTGATGTGCTTCATCAAGAATTAAGTTATCAAAATGCGGTAATACATTTTCATTGTTAATGCTATTAGCAATTAAGAGAGAATGATTAATAATAATAATATTGGAATCATCAGCAGCAGTACGAGCTTTATATAAAAAACATTGACCAAAAACATTATGTCTTTTTGAATTTTGCAAACAATCTGCATCATTAGCATTAATAGCTAACCATAAAAACCGTTCTTTTTTATTAAGATTAATTTCAGAATAGTCACCGAATTTAGTCATTTCCATCCATACAGCAATTCGAGAATAAAATCTAAACGTATCAGAATCAAGTTCATCTACCTGAGTAAGAATTTCTGCAAAGTAATTTAAGCAAAGATAGTTTTGTCTACCTTTTAAGACTGAAACACGAAAATCGCTGTAACTAGAGAGATCATTTACGAGCTCTTTGGCTAATTGATATTCCTTATTAAATAGTTGATTTTGTAGATTATTACGATGAGTCGATATAACAACCTTTTCACCTCTATTTAATGAAAAGTGACAAGCAGCTAATAAATACGCAAGTGATTTACCTAATCCAGGTCCTGCTTCCGAAAGTAAGCGACCTCCATTTTGCAATATGCTTAAGATTTCGTTTGATAGTTCAACTTGTCCTTCGCGATGCTCATACATTAATGGATATTTATTATCATGCAATTTTTCAAAGATGTCACTTAAGGAATAGTCGAATTCTATTTTGTCTATCTCAGGTATTTCTGAGTCATTTATATTATTTTTGAGGACTTTAAGCTGATCAAATTTATTACCTGTGGCAAATAATTCATTTGCATGAACTTCTTGATTAAAAAAAATTGATAAGTCAGAATTAGATCTTTCGGCAAGCAAGGAAATCATTAATTGGGATTTAATATCTAGCTCCCTGATCAATGTTTTTAATTTTATAAAAACATCTGCTGTAGCTTTTGCATCGCTTAATGCTTTGTGTGGGTTAGTATTGTCAATCTCTAAATATGTAACTAAACTTGCCAAGCTATACGAACTTAAAGTTGGCAGTATAATCATTGCTAAATCTCGAGTATCGATTATTTGATTAGTAAAACGAATATTATTTTCGTAGAGAAAGCCCATATCAAAACTAATAAATTGACCTACGATTGGCAATGTGTCGACAAAATCTACTAACCCCGGTTGTACTTCATCTAGGCTTGCAGCATTTGCAACATCACTATCAATAATCCCTGTTAACTTTGAAATATTATCAGGGATACTAATGCCAGGATTTACAAACGCAGAAAACTCATCAATAACACTGTCGTCTCGAATTTTAACAGCGCCAATCTCAATGATCTTATCGTTAGCTGGATCCAGCCCAGTTGTTTCAAGGTCTAAGACAATATATTCATTAACCATGATCTACTACGTTTGTTAATTATCTCTCAGGCTGATATATCTCATACGTACCTTCTTCTTTATTTAACGACATTACATCTGTGTTTCCAGCATGTAATGCGTTAATTAATTCATCTTGTGAATTTATTTGAGAATTAATTCTAGTTGCATAATATCCTAATCCAGACAAGGAGTGTGCATCGGAGCCGCCTAAGATTGTTAAATCCAAATATTTTGCAACATCATATGCAAATTTATTTTCTTGAGGAGTATTACCGCCATTTGCAATTTCAACACCATGTACAAGCTTAAATACTTCCATTTCAGATGCTTCTTCTGGTGACTTTTCAAATTTAGTTGCACCTTGGCGCATTGCAGTCACTTTGTCAAAAACATACCTAAAAGGATGTGCGATAAAAATAAAACCTCCTATTTTATCAATCTCTTCTTTAAGTTTTTCAAGTTTATGTATCCCGCTAATATATTCTGTCAGGCCAAGGGCAACAACATGACCATAATCAGTAGCAACTTCAATGCTAAATGAACAAAAGAATTGTGGGTTATTTGCTTTATATTCTTCTATTTCATGCTTGTTCCAAACCTTGTCATGTTCGCATATATTGATGCCGCTCATAGGCATGTCAGGTATCTCTGTTAACAATTCACTGGGATCAAGCATGCTGTCTGAAGAGTGTTTTTTTGTGTGAATATGCATGTCTAAAATTAAGCTCATATTATTTTATTCACTAAGATATTTAAACTATTACAAAGACAAAAATAGTACTAATTAAAATACAAAAAACAAGTGTACTATGGATAACAACGAAGAAAAACAGTGTAGCAGAAATATCCCTATTATTGCAAAAACTTCTAACTCTCTCTGATTTAATAAAAAACATTACTATAGGACCTAAGGTAATCAAAAAAGAGGCGGCAGAAAAAATACTAACCAAAAAAAATATTTCCATTATATACCTAAATTATTTGAGCAAAAAATGCTTGTATTTGTTGTTTTTGTAAATTGGCTATTATTTGCTCAGAATCATTTTTATCATCTGCTAAACAATAAACTGTTGGGCCAGAGCCAGAAAGATGCAGTTTTTTTTGAATATATTGCTCTATCTTTTGGTTAGCGAGGTATTGTTCTGGATATTCTCTTTTAATTATACTTTCGAAAGCATTATAGAATTTGTCATCCTCTGAAATAGCACCACTTGATTCATTTATAAAATTATTAGCATATTCACCTGTTGTCATATCTTGACTGATTGATTTAGAATACATTGTTTTTGTTTTGTCTAATGGTATGTTTGTAGTCAGCATCGGGATAATGACTATATTTGCTGTAAATTTATTTGATAATTTTGTAATCATCTCTCCTTTTCCTGTCACATGCGATATAAATGGATCTACAAAAAAAATAGCATCATTACCAAATTGAGAAGCAATTTCTTTAATTTCAGGCTGAGATAAGTTTATGGACCATAAATCATTTAATCCCATAATGATATTTGTCAAGTTACTAGAGACGCCTCCTAATCCACCAGGAGAAGGAATGAGTTTATTAATATTAATAGTTACTGGAAAACTTTTTGTTGCTCGAGTAGCTAGTAAATCACATATAGTTTTAATTTGAATTGTTGCATCTTCAAACGTACCATCATAATTACTATTAAAATTAACAGTATTTACTTTTGATTTCACTATGGTAATTTCATCGAATAATGATATAGGAGCCATAATTGATGAGATGTTATGAAATCCATCCTCCCTTTTGCCCAATAATTCAAGTACGAAATTTATCTTAGCTGGTGAGTGAATTTTTAACATTAGTATACATTCCTTAATTCACCAAGCATGACTGAAAATTCGTTTTTAAAGTATTTAGTTAGAGACACCCAGGAATCTAAGCTAATGTGCTGAGCTCTGGCCTTAGGTGATATGTTGCTAGCAAATAACATTTTATCAAGTTTGCTAGGGTTTATATCTAATGACATTTTGAAGACATTATGTATTTGCTTGCGTGGTGCTGAAAAACCAATTTTGATTACGCTCAGCAAATCGATAATAAATTCGTCATCGAACGTACTGTCTGGATAAGGAGTGATCGAAATCAAAGAAGAATTTACTTTTGGCATAGGCCAAAAAGCACTCGCTGGAACATCAAAATTTTTCTCTGCATTTCCATAAATTTGCACTAATAAAGAAAGGAATGATTCTTTTTTATCGCCACCAACAATTCTTTCAGCAAGTTCTTTTTGCGTCATAAGAACAATTTTAGTTGGCCTAGGATCTGCAAATAATAATTTTTGCAGGATTGGTTGTGTAATATAATAGGGAATATTCCCTGCAGCAATATACGGTGCAGATATCAATTTATCATCAAATAACTCAGCAATATCAGTCTGCATAATGTCTTTGCATAAAAATGTAACTTTTTGATCATGCTGAAGATTTTTCTTGGCAATGCTTATTAATGAATCATCGATCTCGACTGCCAAAACATTGCTTCCTTTTTGTACTAATTCATGCGTTAAAGTGCCAGGACCGCTCCCAATTTCTAAAATAGACTGACCGTCAATGGAGTAACAAACATCTGCGATTTGTGACAAAATCATTTCATCAAATATGAAGTTTTGTCCTAATTCATGTTTTGGTTTAAATTTTAAAATATCGTCGCGAATATTTTTATTAACGATATCTATGTCAAGTTGAGCTCTTTTTTTCATTTCTATTTCTTCATAAATAATTCAATATCACTAACTAGCAAGCGTGCTTCAGTCATTGCTTCATCAGTGTTAGTTTGGTTAAAATTTGGCAAAAATACAATTGTGCCTTTAGGTAATTCTATAAGTCCTGCAATAAGAGACTCTGATTTAACAGTCGCAAGTAAAGGAGAAAAGCTTGAAATATGAGAAATGATTTCTTGATTAAAATATGCTTGGTAAGCAATCTTGCTTGCATGATTACGTAATATATCTTGAAACATATTCTTGTTTGGATAATTATAATCATCCTCTGTCATGCTATTAAAACCACTACCCGGGACAATCATATCGGCAAATGCTATGCCTGCATCTAACTTAAAAAGAGAATATCGAGAAGTTGAAAAAATCTCATCGGATGAATTAGGTTCGTTTTTTACAGATGATTGAGAAAATATATTTGAAAAAATTTTTAAAAAAATATTTTTTTTAGCAGGAACAGGTTCCTCTTCTACCGATGAAATAATCATTTCAGGAACAGCATAGGTAATCAAGATTCCATCCATTTTTAAAAATTTGTCTATTTCATTTCTTCTTTGTTCAAGAATTTCATTGATGTTACGTGCATTGTTTCCAGAAGGTTCTTGAATAACCTTCTCTCCAGATGCAGTATAAAATTCTTCTTCACCTTTAAGCAAATTTAAAATTGACTGTTCAAATCCCCATGGATGAAAAATAATAACATCATATTCGAATAACGATGGTGCGTTAAAAATGTCTTTATTGTCAATTGCTGCATTTGGTAAAGGATAGTGCAATGATAAGATGTGCATCTTAATCACCTACATTCATAATTGAATATTCAGGATCTATCTCAACTTCTTTAGCATAATCAATTCCATCAACATTAAAGCCAAATATCTGATTAAAATCTTGCTTGTATTGTTCAAGGTCTATCATCGAAAGGTAATTAGTTTCTGTAAGTTCTTGCCATC
>CEWO01170990.1_pt1 | contig 34049 bp, 30 predicted proteins | sample 361561 | NCBI WGS metagenome assembly CEWO01 (sample SAMEA2623627, study PRJEB7988) | marine metagenome | isolation source: saline water (ENVO:00002010), including
GAAAATGAAAGAATAGCTAAAGAACAAGCTGAAAATGAAAGAATAGCCAAAGAAGAAGCTGAAGCTAAAAATGAAAAGATACGCATAGAAGAAGAAGCGCTTAAAAAAGAATTAGAAAAACAAAGAAAATTACTACTAATAAAAAACCCTAAAATATTAATAAGCTATACTTATAAATTCATCCCAACTATTGAAAATGAAGGAATATTAATTATAGACAATAATGCTGGGTATCCAAGAATTAAACAGAACTTCTCAAATGTCATATCACAGGGTGGAGTAGAGAACATAATAAAAAATATGGAATATGACATGAATGCTCACGGCGCTTTAGTAGAAGGAGTCTATTTTGAAAAAAGTGGCACTATAGTACCTGCTTACGCAGGAAAAATTACAGAAGTATATTGGTAATAAACTATTAAACGTATTATCTAGAGTATACTATTTAGCGTAACTAATAGCTCTTGTTTCTCTAATAACAGTAACCTTAACCTGTCCAGGGTAGGTCATCTCATTTTGAATTCTATCAGAAATCTGAAAAGCTAATTTTGATGCATTCTCATCAGTAACTTTTTCACTCTCAACAACAACTCTAAGCTCTCTACCAGCCTGTATAGCATATGATTTTAATACACCTGGATATCCAAGTGCGGTCTCTTCCAATTCCTTAATACGTTTTATATATTGATCAGCCATTGCACGTCTTGCTCCAGGCCTTGCTCCTGAAACACCATCACACACTTGCACTAAAGGAGAAATTAACGAAGTCATTTCAACTTCATCATGATGTGCTCCAATCGCATTACACACCTCTGATTTTTCACCATATTTCTCAGCAAGTTTCATTCCAATAATTGCATGAGGTGTTTCAGCATCATCAGGAGACACTTTACCTATATCATGTAATAAGCCAGCTCTTTTTGCAAACTTTGTATTTAATCCAAGCTCAGATGCCATTACAGCACACATATTTGCTGTTTCTCTAGAATGCTGCAATAAATTCTGCCCATATGAAGAACGGTACCTCATACGACCGACCATCTTAATTAACTCAGGATGTAGACCATGAATGCCTAAGTCAATTGTAGTTTTCTTTCCAATCTGGATAATCTCATCGTCTATCTCTTTTCGTGTTTTCTTAACAACCTCTTCAATCCTTGCTGGATGAATTCGACCATCAGTCACCAATTTATGCAAAGAAAGACGGGCTATCTCTCTTCTAACTGAATCAAAACATGAAAGTACAATTGCACCAGGAGTATCATCAACCACTATGTCAACACCAGTTGCTGCTTCAATAGCACGAATATTACGTCCTTCCCTACCAATAATCCTTCCTTTTACAGCATCATTATCAATATTAAATACTGAAACAGCATTCTCAATAGCTTCCTCAGTTGCAATTCTTTGTATAGTTTGAATAACAATCTTTTTTGCCTCTTGCTTTGCTGTAAGCTTTGCATCATCAATTGTATTCTGTATAATCTCTAAAGCGTCTGTCTTTGCTTCATCTTTTAGCGTTTCAACTAATTGTTTCTTTGCCTCATCTGCAGAAAGATTTGAAATCTGTTCTAATTGATCTACCTGTTTTTTATGAGATTTATCAACCTCAGCTTGTTTTTTCTCGAGAACACTCTTTTGCTTATCTATCTCATTCTTTAGGTTCTTAAAATGAACATCCTTTTTGTTTATCTCAGCCAGTTTCTGGTTTAAAGTATTCTCCTTTTGTTTTACTCTTTGATGTGAATTATTAATATCATTATTTTTCTTATTTATAACTTTCTCATGCTCAGCCTTAAGTTCAATAAATTTCTCCTTAGCTTGTAATAGCTTCTCTTTCCTCATCTGTTCAGCTTCCTTATTAGCTTCTTCAATTATTAAATTTGCTTTAACATAATTTCTATTTCTAAAAATAAGAAAAGTAATCCCCCCTCCGACTATTACACCAACTAACGCTACTATTATTTCTATCATATTATAAATTTTTATTATTAAAATCCCGTATTAAATCAGTGATAAACTCCAGATATACATGAATAGGGATGCCAATATATTGCAAACTTCCACTGTCTCAATTGAGAACCCAAAGGTTGAGGCCTGTTTTTAATATATTGAGTCAAACCCCAATACTTGAAGTGTTGAGTTTAACAAAATATTAATACGGGATAATACTATTTACAAAGAACTATCTAAATATTGTTATTTAATATTGCTTCAATCTCTATTAACCTCTCGGTTAAGCCATCATCTTCCACAATATTCTTATTATTAATAGATTCAAATTTTGAGGCATATTCAATAAGACACATCGCAAGTAAATCCTGTTTGTCCTTAATTGCGTAATTATCCTCATAGAACTTCAGTCTTCCGTCAATTTTCTTCACAGCATTTCTGATATATTCTTCTGATTTACGTTCAATCTTCATAGGATAGATTCGATTAGCTATATGTAATTTAATTGACAACTTATCTCCCATTATATCTTCTATTTATTTAACAAGGCAATACACTTATCTATTTCCCGCACATACTCATTTATCTTTAATCTTGTTGCTCTTACATCTTCTTTAGTAGCATCTACTGATTTAGAGATATTCATGAGTTTCACTTTTTCCTGTAAAGTAACAATTTCGTTCTCCTTCTCTTGCAACTGAACATTTAAAGCGTTATTATTCTTCTGTAAATTATCTTTCTCTAAACTTAACTGAGTACACTTATTTATAAGTTTACCTACTTTATTCTCTATGTTATTAATTAGATTCTTCACACAAAATTATATGTCACAAATTTAAATATTTTAAGTATAATAATACTATTTTTTTGATGTTATATTTGTAGAAATTTTATACAAATCATTTTTTCATAATATTTATGACCTTTTTAAAATATTTCTTTTTTTCAATAATACTCTTAACACATCTCAATATATTTGGACAAGATTATACTGATCCTTTTGAATTCAGAATGCTACTATCAGGAACTTTTGGTGAGCTAAGAGGAAATCATTTCCATGCAGGAATTGACATAAAGACTCAGGGTGTTGAAGGGCAGAAAGTTAAGGCAATCTATGATGGGTATGTTTCAAGAATCAAAGTATCTTCTTTTGGATATGGAAAAGCAATCTATATTACTCATCCTCAAACAGGGCATACTTCTGTTTATGCCCATTTACAGAAATTTAGCGCCAAAATTGATAGTGTTGTAAAGAAGCATCACTACAAAACAGAAAATTTTGAGATCAATCTCTTTCCTAATAGAAATACTTTAAAAATTAAACAAGGAGAAGTCATTGCACTCTCTGGAAACAGTGGAAGTAGTTCTGGTGCTCATTTACATTTTGAGATAAGAAATACAAAAACTGCAAACCCCATTAATCCACTGCAATTTGGATTTAAAATTGATGATTCTATTGCTCCTACTCTTAAAAAATTAAAAATATATTCTTTTGATACAACATTAATAAATGGCTATAGAAAAGATAAGATTATAGATATTAAAAAAGAAAACAACAAATATTTCATTGATGAGACACTCACAATAAATGGCTCTTTTGCATTAGGAATCTTAACTTATGATAAACTTAATGATAGTTATAATAAAAATGGCGTTTATAGCATCCAACTTTCTATTGACAAAAATATTTATTATAAGTTTACAGTTGATGAATTAGACTTTAGCACCACAAGATATATTAATGCACATATAGACTACAAAGAAAAAAGAGAAAGAAAGAATAAATATCATAGATGCTACAAATTACCAAATAACAACTTAACAAACTACAGTAATCTTATAAATAAAGGCATAATAAACATTAAAGATACTTTAACTCATTTAATATCATTAGAAGTAACAGATATTTATAACAATAGTTCTAAATTAGACTTTAATATAAAAACAACAAATAATCCTTTTCTTACCAGGTGTCCAGTCACTAGAGACACAATAAACACATCATTTAAGTTCGATAAGGCAAATATATTTAAGCAACAGGATATTGAATTGCACATGCAAGCCTTTTCACTTTATGAGTCAATAATGTTCCATTACAAAACTACAGAATCAGTTGATGGTGTCTTTGGAAAAGTTCATAATGTACATTTTGACAATACTCCTGTACATAAGAGATATGTTCTAGCAATTGCAGCAAATGTTCCAGATAATATAAAATCTAAAACATATATTGCAACTATAGATATGAATAATAAGTTCTCCTATATTGGAGGAAAATGGCAAAATGGTTTTATAAAAGCTAAAGTTAAAGAATTTGGAAATTTCTGTGTGATTGCAGATACTACAAAACCAGAAATAACAGCAATAAACATCTTTCCTAATAAAATTATTACTAGCCAAAGATCAATAAAATTTACTATAAAAGATCATAAAAGCGGCATTAAATCTTATAGGGGAGAAATTAATGGAGAATGGGTATTAATGGAATATGATCATAAAAAAAACCTTCTACAATTTGATATTCAAGAGAATCTGTCAAAAGGTGAACATACTCTTACATTAAAGGTTATTGACAATGTTAATAATGAGAAAATTTATAGAGCTAATTTTACTTATTAATTTGATTATCACAAAAATGTCTCATATAATCTTTTATTTGAGCAGAAACCTTTCTGTATACTAATAATTTTTCCGCATCAGTACCTTGGGCATTTGCTGGGTCATCAAAACTATTATGATATCTTTTTGTAACTCCAGGAAAATAAGGGCATTTTTCCTTAGCATTATCACATACAGTAATAAGAAAATCTATCTTAGTAGAAATATACTCATTTACATGATTAGATGTATTAGATGAGATATTAATTCCAGATTCTTTCATGACATGAACTGCATATTTATTGACCTCCTCAGGTTTTGTGCCTGCGCTAAACACTTTTACTTCAGATGAGAAATACTTTAACCAACCTTCTGCCATTTGTGACCTACATGAATTACCAGTACAAAGTATTAAAACTGTTTTCATTATTATAAATTTTTATTGCTTCCAATACAATCAAAAAAAGTAGCAAAATTATCTTCTAACAAATATACTAAACTTAATCAAACACAGTTTAGTATTCTAATTTTAATCTTATTTTTGCAACATATGCTCAAATGGTTTTTATTTCCTTTTTTTTCAATGATATCTTTTATTGGATTTTGCCAAACTATAAGTGGCATAATTACGAATGAAAAGAGCAACACTCTACCATCAGTAAATATTTCACTAGTAAAAAATAATATTGGAACTGTATCACAAAATGATGGAAGCTATCAATTAGAAGTACCTGCAAATAGATCAATAGTAATTGCGTATAGCTTTATAGGATATGAAATAGAAAGAATAAGAATACCAATGCTTAAGAAAGGACAAAAATACATTTTAAATATTACACTTACAGAGAGCAGTACCTTACTAAAAGACATAATTGTAAAAGATAAAAAAAGCAGAAAAGAATCTTTTAGCAGAATAAAACCAAAACATGTCAGTGTACTGCCAGGAAACCAGGGAGGAGTTGAAGCTATACTAAAAACATTACCTGGAGTAAGTTCAACTAATGAATTAAGCTCACAATACTCTGTAAGAGGAGGTAATTTTGATGAGAATCTTGTTTATGTCAATGGCATTGAAGTCTATCGTCCATTTCTAATCAGATCAGGGAAACAAGAAGGCTTAAGCTTTGTAAACACTAATATGGTATCAAGTATAATCTTCTCTGCAGGAGGATTTGAAGCTAAATATGGAGACAAGATGTCATCAGTATTAGATATAAGATATAAAAAACCAAAAGAGACTTCAGCTTCCTTGCAATTAAGCCTATTAGGAGGGGCGGCACATTTTGAGGGAACTAATAAGAATAGACGCTTATCATATATAGTGGGAGCAAGGCACAAAACAAATCAATATCTACTTAATTCAATGGATACAAGAGCTGATTATATGCCTAAATTCTCAGACTTACAAACATCTATTAGTTATGATATTAACACTAATCTTCAAATCAGTTTTTTAGGCAACATCAGTAAGAATGAATACAGAATGATCCCAAAAAATAGAGAAACTGAATTTGGGACTATAAATGAAGCATTAAAACTAACGATCTATTTTGAAGGAGAAGAAGTAGATAAATATGAAACTTATTTTGGTGCACTAAGTACTAATTACCAGCCTTCTACAAATCTTAGCCTCCAATTCACTACATCAGCTTTCAGAACCTTTGAAGAAGAAAATTTTGATATTCTAGGAGAATATTGGCTGTATCAATTAGAAAATAATCTAGGATCTGATAACTTTGGAGATGTAGCATTTGATAGAGGTGTAGGAAAATACATTAATCATGCAAGAAATATGTTAAATGCTCGAGTAATTAATCTTTCTCATAAAGGAAATTACAATAAAGATGATCTTAGTTTTGATTGGGGTTTTAGAACACAAAAAGAAGAGATAGAGGACAAAATATCAGAATGGGATATGATTGACTCAGCCTTCTTTAATCACCCACATCCTAATGATAATATAGGTGATTCTGTAAGCTATAATCAACAGATTATCATGAATAATCTTTTAAAAACTGAGATTAATTTAGCATCTTACAGGAACTCAGGCTATATGCAAGTTTCAAAAGATATCAATAACTTTACAATTAATGCAGGAACTAGAGGGAGCTATTGGACCTATAGTGAAGAATTTCTTCTTAGTCCAAGAGCATCAATTTCCTTTGCTCCAATATGGAAGAAAGATATTGTATTACGAGCCTCAAGCGGAATCTATTACCAATCTCCTTTCTATAAAGAACTCAGAACACGTAAGGGAGAACTAAATTCAAATATTAAAGCACAAAAATCTACACACTATGTTTTAGGCACTGATTATTTATTTTATAGTTGGGGAAGACCTTTCAAATGGATAACAGAGATATATTACAAAGACCTTAAAAATCTAATTCCATACAAAGTTGACAATGTTCGCATACAATATCTGTCAAATGAGATCTCAAATGGATATGCAAAAGGGTTAGATATGAAAATAAATGGCGAATTTGTAAATGGGGTAGAAAGTTGGGCAAGTTTATCTATAATGAAGACTGAAGAAGATATTCTTGGTGATTTTATCACTGATACTGATGGAAATACTACTGAAGTAGGTTTTATTCCAAGACCAACTGATCAAAGAGTCAATTTCTCAATGTTCTTTCAAGATTATATACCCAAAAATCCTAACTATAAAATGCACTTAAATATGGTCTATGGGACTGGCTTATCATTTGGACCGCCGGATAGTGAGAAGTATCAAGACATATTAAGAATTCCTGACTACAGAAGGGTTGATATTGGATTCTCTGCTATACTGAAAGGTGAGAAAAAATCAAAAAATATCAAATGGATAAATGCTTTTAATAGTATTTGGATAAGTGCAGAAGTATTTAATCTTTTAGATATTAACAATACCGTATCTTACCTGTGGGTAAGTGATATCTCAGGAAGACAATATGCTGTACCCAACTACCTTACCTCACGTCAATTAAATGGGAAGTTAATATTGAGTTTCTAATAGGATATTAACAAGTATTTTAACAAGACATCAACAGGATTTAATATACAACTAGAGCAAAAATACTCTCAAGATAAAACTATCTAGCTATTCAATTTCTTTTCTAATGAATTGTTATAGATTCTTTTATAATCCTCTACCATTCCAAAATGCTTATCATCTACTATAATCTTGCCTTTCGTAACATGACCTAACAACATAAATGGTGTACTACTACCTTTCAATATGTCTAAAAAAGAATCTTCACCTGTCTCAGTAACAGAAACAACTACCCTTGATGGTGACTCACTAAATAAGAACGCATCATCCCTTCCCTCTGAACAACCAATAATCTCAAAGCCTAAGTTATTTGTAAATGAACTCTCTAACAGTGTAATAAATAACCCCCCATCTGATATATCATGTGCTGATTCAATTACTCCCGATCTAATCAACATAGTTATTGTTTGTTGCAACTCATATTCTTTATCTAAATCAAATTTAGGAACAGAAGACTGCTTAAATCCATGATATGACGATAAATATTCAGAAGATGAAATATCATTATCACATTGACCAATCATATATATCAAATCTGACTTCCCCTTAAAAGCCAATGAAGTAATATGCTTCTTGTCTTCAATAACTCCAAGCATTCCTATTGTAGGTGTTGGGAAAACGGGGGTCTCTCCTTCACCAGTAGCCATCTGATTATAAAAACTAACATTGCCACCTGTAACAGGAGTCTTAAATTTTTCACATGATTTTTTCATTCCTTTAATTGCTCCAACAAATTGCCAATATACCTCAGGATTATAAGGGTTTCCAAAGTTTAAACAGTTTGTAATTGCAGTAGGTAGTCCTCCAGAACATACAATATTTCGAGCTGCTTCAGCAACAGCCATAGCACAACCTTCCTCTGGATCAGCATTTACCATTCTAGCATTACAATCAACCGTCATTGCAAGCGCTTTATTTGTTTCTTTCAAGTTTACAATACCTGCATCAGTTGGGTAATTCGTACTCATATTAACAGTTCCTACCATAGAATCATACTGCTCATAAACCCACCTTTTTGATGCAATATTTTCATGTCCTGTTAAGAACTTTGCAACCTTCACCAAATCTTCTGGCTGCTCAATATTATCGGTCTGAAACTTCTTCCATTCTTTATAATAAGAAGGTTCACTCCAATCTCTATGATATACAGGAGCTCCTCCACCTAAGACTAGATCGTTACAAGGGACATCACCAACCAATTCACCATGCATGAAATACCTTACTCTATCTCCTTTCGTAACAACACCAATCTCTTCACAAGACAAGTCCCATTTATCAAAAATAGAATTAACAATGTCTTCTTTACCTTTCTGAACTACTACAAGCATTCTTTCCTGAGATTCTGATAAAAGGATCTCCCAATCTTTCATATCTTTTTGCCTAGTAGGAACCTTCTCTAACCATAAATCCATTCCATGCTTACCAGCTGCACTCATCTCATTTGAAGAGCAAGTAATACCTGCAGCTCCCATATCCTGCATACCAACAACAGCATCGGTTTTTGCTAGCTCTAAAGTTGCTTCTAATAATAATTTCTCTTGAAAAGGGTCTCCAACTTGAACAGCTGGCAAATCCTCAGCAGATTCTTCTGTGATATCTTTTGAAGCAAATGATGCACCATGAATTCCATCCTTACCAGTTCTTGATCCTACAATAAATACAGGATTCCCTACTCCTGATGAGGTTGCTGAGATCATATCCCCAGTTCTCATAATACCAGCAGAGAAAGCATTGACCAATGGATTCGTATTATAACAATCATCAAAAAACACTTCACCTCCAACAATAGGAATCCCAAAAGCATTTCCATAATCCCCAATACCTTTTGTAACCCCTTTAACTAGCCATTTTGTTCTATCAAGCTCAATATTACCAAATCTCAAAGAATTTAATTGAGCAACAGGCCTAGCTCCCATTGTAAAAATATCTCTATTAATACCACCAACTCCAGTTGCAGCACCTTGATATGGTTCAAGAGCTGATGGATGGTTATGAGATTCAATTTTAAAACAACATGCTAATCCGTCCCCAATATCTACTAAACCCGCATTCTCCTCTCCTGCTTCAACAAGCATATGCGGGCCTTCCTTCGGCAGTTTCTTGAGCCAAACAATTGAGTTTTTATAAGAACAATGTTCAGACCACATAACACCAAAAACACTCAACTCACAAAAATTAGGAGTTCTACCTAGTATCTCCTTTATCTTATCAAATTCATCTTCTCTCAAGCCCATCTCCTGAGCCTGCTCTAAATTAGCCAAAGCTAATGTTGTATTTGATGACATATTTTAAATTTTAAAAAATTAAACAACAAAAATAATACTTTTAGATAGTATACTACTAAGTCAAAAATGAAATAACTCTAGTCTTTTTAACAATTTATTAAAAATATAAACTATTGAATTATATTACTGTAATTTGTTGGTATTTTTCCTTTAATTCCTTTAAACTGATCTTGAATAAATCCAATATCTTTTTTAATATCACCAGTACAAGTCATCTCGTTAATAATACCTATTTTCTTTTTACCAAAATCAAGAGCTAAAAGCAAAACAGGAACGTTTGCACTATTTGCAATATGATAAAAACCCATTTTCCATTTTGCTACCTTTGATCTAGTGCCTTCTGGGGTGATTACAAGTATTAATTCATCTGAATCATTGAATCTTTTAGTAATCTGATTCACATTATTATTATTAGAATATCTGTATATAGGGATGCCTCCATCCCATCTAAATAAAGTACTTAAAATAGGTAAAAATAATTCACTTTTAATTAAGTATTTAGGTTTTATTCCAATACTGTGACCATAAAGTCTTCCTATGAAGAAATCCCAATTCGATGTATGTGGAGCTACAACAACAACACATCTCTTAGGATATTCTATTTTACCAATCACCTCCCACCCCATCAACGAAAGAATAAGTTTTGATAATATTTTTCGCATTAAATATATTTTACACAAAGATATCAGTAAAAGTTGTAAATTTGCATCACAAAATCTAAATATATGAAAGCTAAAAAAATTGCACTCATCCTTATTCCATTAAATATTATCTTAGCTTATTTCGTTTATAACAGCATAAATAGCGAGGTTGAATTTAACAAAATAGCAAAAATCAGAATCTCTGAGAATGTGCAAAAACTAAAAGACTTAAGACAAGTTCAAGTAAAATATAAACAAGAAAAAGGAACCTTTGCTGATAATTTTGAGGCTCTTACTAATTTCTTAAATAATGACTCAATATCAATTATAAAAGCAATTGGAGAGACTCCTGACTCTTTAACAGAATTACAGGCATTAGAATTAGGCATTATTACCCGTGACACGACATATGTTTTAGCAAAAGAAACTGTATTTGATGAAGCTTATATCCAAAGTAGGAAAACAGATTTTCCATTAGACATTAATAATTTAACTACTGTGCCTCACTCTAATATAATATATTCAATTGATGCTGGGCAAGTAGAAAAAGGAAAAGTAATTGTTCAAGTTTTTGAGATTTCAACTAATTATGGCTCTGTATTCAGTGGGATTGATGCTAGTAATAAAAAATATGAACTAGACGCTCTTCTAAAAGTTGGATCTATGTCAGAGGCATCATTAAATGGAAACTGGAAAAGCGAATAATAGAAAAACAGCTGATTTTAACATTGCCCTTGCTGAGCAATATCATCTAGCAATTCAAATTGGAAACAAGGAGCTTTCTTATTGTATAATTAATACTACAACAAAAACAGTTGAATATTTTAATAGCTATATAATTGATAATAATATCACTACTGCCCTTAACTCTGATGATATTATAAAAACTGACTTTCAATCTTCATCTTTGGCATTCTTAGGCTCTGCATCAACTATAGTGCCAAATAGTATCTACACCAAAAATAGTGCAAAACAGATACTTGAATTAAACATTGAAAAATCTGAAATTATTAAGGAAGATAAAGTCAATAAGATTGACGCCTGCATAATATATACCGTTACAGAGGATATAAATGAGATAGTAAATACCTATTTTCCAAAAGCAAAACAAAAATCTCAACAATCAATCTTATTAGAACAATTTAGCATGCTAGATAATTCTAATAAATCAGCATACTTATTTATTAATGATAATATTGTAAATATAACTGTCTTCAATAACCATAGATTAATATTTAATAATTCTTTTGATTTTTTTACAAAAGAGGACTTACTCTACTTCACTTTATTTTCTTTTGAACAGCTTAAGATTGAAACAGAAATTGTTACAGTCAAAGTATATGGATCTATATCAGAAGAAGATGAAAAATACAAAATATTGCATGATTACATAAGAAACATTACACTTGGAAGCAGAAGTAACGAGCTTAAATTCACATCAGAATTTGATACCATTCAAGAACATCAATACTTTGGATTATTTTGCCAAGTATTATGCGAATAATCTCAGGAACACATAAAGGAAGACAGATTAATCCCGTAAAAAATCTACCTATCCGACCAACAACTGATAGGGCAAAAGAAGCACTATTTAACATTATTAATAATAAGTATTATTTTGAGGATAAAAACATGCTTGATTTATTCTGCGGAAGTGGAAATATATCTTTTGAATTTGCATCAAGAGGAGTCAAAGAAGTTACTGCGGTTGACAATAATTCTAATTGCATCAAATTTATTGAAAATACATCTAAAAAAATGAATCTAAATGTACATGCCATAAATTCCGACGGACTAAAATTTGCTCAAAATTGCAAACAAAAATTTAATTTTATTTTTGCTGATCCACCTTATAGTTATCCTCACTATCAAGAACTAAAAAAGATCATTATTAATAACAATCTTGTTAAAAAAGACGGACTACTTATTCTTGAACATGATAAAGAAATAGTATTTGAAGATGATAATGTCGACATGAAAAAATACGGAAATGTTCATTTTAGTATTTTCTCGTTTTAATTAGTTAGTTTTGTAAAAACATCAAAATGAACAAAATAGCAGTCTTTCCTGGCTCATTTGCTCCATTTACTTTAGGTCATCAATATATAGTAGAAAGAGCCCTTCCTCTGTTTGATAAAATAATTATTTCTATTGGAATAAATTCTGATAAGAGCGAATATTTTTCTATAGAAGAAAGAGAACAATGGATAAAAACTATTTACAGCAAAAATCCAAAAGTTGAGGTAAAACGATATGAAGAACTTACTGTTGATTTTTGTGCTAAGATTGGCGCAAAATATATCTTGAGAGGGTTAAGAAACTCGAACGATTTTAATTATGAGAAAAATATTGCTCAGACCAATAAAGATATAAACAGTGATATTGAAACTATCTTTATTATTGGCCCTGCAAGAATTTCGCATATTTCTTCTACAATTATCCGTGATATTATTAAAAATGGCGGTGATGTAAGTCAGTTCTTACCAAAGGAAATTAATTTATAAAACTAAAATATGAAACGACAAGAGATCTTAACCATTGCACTAATATTATCAGCAGGAATCTATTTTGCAATGAACACAAAAACTGATTCTAAACTAGTTGAAATAACAGGAAAAGTTATTAACCCTGTTGAAGAGAAAGTTCATTTTGACAACAGCATTGCTCCCTTTACTGGAGACACAAGCTACAGCACTACATTAAATAAAAAGGGAGAATTTTCTATTGCTTTTAACATAGACTCTGCTACTTTTTTAAACTTTGGTCATGGACTAGAAGTTACTGCTATGTATGTAAAACCTGGAGACAAAATAAAGCTTATAATTGACACTAAACTTTTTGATGAAACTATAAAATATCAGGGCAGTAAAGCATCTTCCTTCTTAGCAGAGGTATACTTACTAAAAGAAAAGACAGACTTCTTTGGGGAAAAATATTTTTTAGGTGACTCAGTAGAATACAAAGAAACTTTAGATTCTTTTAAAAATGAGCTCATAAGTAAGTTAAAAGGAATGACAGACAGTATCTTTATGAAAGATCAGATTGATAAGATCAATAAAGGGGCTTCAAGTTACATTAGCCAACAGAAAAGATTCTTAAAGAAACCTAAAGATGTAAGAATCTATATGTGGGAGACAAGAAGAATATCTAGAGATTTTAACTTCTATGCTGCTATTGATTCTCTAAATATTATCGATTTTAATTCCATGACTAAACAATATGCTGAAAGCTTTGAATCATCATTAAAAAAAGTAACTGATCCAGAATTCTTAATAACTGAGAGAGAACGAATCAGAAAAATAACCACTCGTTGGATGGAAAGAAAGAATGCCATTGATAATATACCAAAAAAAGGCGAGCAAGCACTCGATTTTAATTATGCTGATATTTATGGAAATGAATTCTCACTTTCTAGCTTTAAAGGAAATATAATATATGTTGATGTATGGGCAACTTGGTGTGGGCCATGTAAAGCAGAGATTCCTTATTTACAAAAATTGGAAACAGACTATCACTCAAAAAACATCACTTTTATGAGTGTTTCAGTAGATACAGATAAAGAGGCTTGGGAGAATATGATAGAAGAAAAAGAGTTAGGAGGCGTACAATTATGGGCTGATGGATTTAGTAAAATTACTGACGATTATGCAATCTTTAGTATTCCAAGATTTATGCTCTTTGATACTGAGGGAGATATAATCTCAACCAATGCCCCAAGACCTTCTTCTCAAAAAATTAGAAGTTTACTAGATTCCTGCTTATTATTAAATTAATCAAATAAAAGGTTGAATAAAAGAAATATCAAACTACTTATTTTATCGTAAATACCCGTGAAATATTAAATCCAAAATAAATGTCTCCGTTTAGCCATTCTCCAGTAGTTCTAGTAATAAATTCAGAATCAATCATTGCAGGTGAATTACTCAAATGTAACTGAAAGACATGCCCTCCAGTCTCAATATCAAAACCTAATGAGAAAACATTGTTATTTTTTTTGTCATTTAACTGATAGAAATACTCTCCATTTACAGAAATACGTTTTGTTAGTTTTTGTCTACCTCCAAGACCAATTGCATATTTATCATTAGGTTCCTCTTTAACTGTAACCAAATTATAATGCACAATAGTTGGAGACAATTGCAATGTCAAATTACGGTTTATTTTTCTTGCAATTAAGATCTGATTGGCATAGGACAGCTGATTAGTTAATAAGAAAGAATCTTTCGTTGACTCAATATCTTTCCACTGATTAAGATAAATCGCAGAATTTACAACGATTGTAAATGGAAAGCCATCTTGGCGCTGTCTTGTAATGCGTATTTTTGAATTTCCGTCTATAACTTTAATAGATGAACTTCTCCCAATACCAACTGCTAACCAATCCTTTATTCCATAGTCAAAACTTAATCTTACTTGAGAAAAGTCTAATCCATATAAATTATATATACCAGAATTAAGTGTTCCAAATCTATGCTGAATATTAAACTGCAAAACACCTTTTGCTGGCAACTCAACCGATTGTCCATTAACAACTTTTGTTCCTTTAAACAAATAAGAAACAGCTGTTCTATCATCCTGACTATCTAATATATTTAATAATTCATGCTGTGCATGTGCAAAAAATGATGAGAGTAAAATGAGAAATGTAATGATCCTTTTCATTAAAGCTCTTTTAGTTTAATATTCACTGTAACCTCAATCTCCTCTGCAAGCTTATACATTACAATTTTTGGAATCTTAATATCATAATCTTGTAACTTTATCATGAATCTTGCTGATATATTGACTGTATTATTTTCTTTCTCTAAAATTCCAGAAACGGTTATTATATTCTTTTTTCCATGAATTGTCAACTCTCCTTCTACTGTACAGCTCTTAATTTCTTGACTAATAACTTTACCGGAGAATATTGATTTTGGATAAACATCTGACTCTAAATAATTCTCATTAAAATGCTCTTGCATCAGAGCTTTAGGAAAGATAAAATCTTTTATATATAATTGAAAAACTATCTCCTTACTATCGTTATCATACACTGCAGATACTTGTTTATTTATTGCTGATATATTTTCTAACGGGGCTTCTGAGAAGAACGTGATCTCCCCATCCTTAGCAATGTATTGTTGAGCATTTAAACTTAGGGACGCTAGAAAGAGTATACTAATTATTAGGCGCGCCATTATCTTTCCATTTACTTAAAATATCTATTTCTATTTGACTTAGCTTCGGATTGCCATACGGCATAAATAAAGGGTCATTTTCATTCGTGCTAATTCGGATAATGAGATCACGATCCACTGTAAAATCTCTTAAGCTTTCATAAGTAGATAAGTCACCATATGAACTGCCTTCTGAATGACACTGCACACAATGATTATCAATAATTGGCTTTATGCAATCTACAAAAGAGGGTTGACTAGAAGAACAATCATCTAGTATACAAGAACCATCATTAATAACAGCATTTTGATTATAATTTATTGCTAAGGGATCTGTACATCCAGGAACTAACTCATTATAAGTACATGAAAAAAAGATTAAAAAACTAAATAAAAATATTATTTTTTTCATTAAATAAAACTACAAAAATTATTTCTAATAATCTTAATGATCTTTAAATTCATTAAGAATGCAGAAAATCAATTAACTTATTAACTGCCTTTCCTCTATGACTAATGGATCCCTTCATGACTTTTGTCATTTCTGCAAATGTTTTATTAAACCCATCTGGAATAAATATAGGGTCATAACCAAACCCTTTTGTTCCACTCTTTACTTTTATGATCTGGCCTTTACATTCCCCATAAAATAAGGTCTCTATACCATTCACAATAACAGCAATAACAGTTCGGAATTTTGCCTCTCTATTCTTCTTCCCCTCTAAGTTTCTAAGCACCTTATTCATATTATCTTCTGCATTGCATTCTAATCCAGCATATCTAGCAGAATAAACACCAGGATCACCGCCTAATACATCAATTTCTAATCCTGTATCATCAGCAAAACAATTAAAACCATAATTATCAAAAACATACTTTGCTTTTTGCAAAGCATTCTCTTGTAAAGTAGGATGTGTTTCAGGTAATTCCTCATTACAATTAATATCACTTAAACTTAAAATCTGAATACCTTCAGGAACTAAAGATCTGATCTCAGATAACTTATTAAGATTGTTCGTAGCAAAAACTAATTTCATTTATTCGTGATGATAAGGTTCATTGCTAATAATTGTATATGCCCTATACATCTGCTCAATAAAAAATAAACGTACCATTTGATGGGAGAAAGTCATTCTTGATAAAGACAATTTCTCATCTCCTCTATCATATATCTCACTGGAAAAACCATAAGCTCCCCCCACAACAAATACCAATCGTTTTTTACCCATCAACATCCATGCTTGTAACTTCTTTGAGAATTTCAAGGAAGTAAAATCTTTTCCTTTATCATCAAGTAATACTAAGTAATCAGACGGTTTTAACTTTCTGAATATCATGTCGCCTTCCTTTCTAATAAGTTCTAATTTTGATAAATTCTTAGAATTCTTCAAATTAGGAATCTCAATTATTTCAAAGTTTGTATAATTATTTAATCTCTTATTATAAGTTGACATACCATCTATCAGATATTTTTCTGACGTCTTACCTATTACAAGCAATAAAATCTTCATTTTTTGTATTTTTGGCAATATTAACAATTTTGATTGTATGATGAAGCAGGAGCTCGAAAACTTTATACAAGATGCGCTAAATGAAGATGTTGGCGATGGAGATCACACCTCATTAGCAAGCATCCCAGGGAACACTAAAAATAAAGCTCAATTATTTGTAAAGGATAAAGGAATTATTGCTGGAATTGAACTAGCTAAAATGATATTTAATAAAGTTGATAAATCATTAACAATTACTCAGAATTTTAATGATGGTGATAAGGTAAAAGCTGGAGACATAGCTTTTTTAGTTTATGGGAACTCAAGATCTATTCTTACTGCTGAAAGATTAGTCCTTAATTGTATGCAACATATGAGTGCGATTGCTACAAAAACTAATTATCTTAATTCATTAATATCAGAGACTAATTGTAAATTATTAGACACTAGAAAGACAACACCACTTAATAGAACTATCGAGAAATGGGCTGTCAGAATTGGTGGAGGATTAAATCATAGATTTGGACTTTACGACATGATTATGATAAAGGATAATCATATTGATTTTGCAGGTGGAATCCCTCAAGCTATCAATAAAACGAAACAATATATTACAGATAAAAATAAAAATCTTGACATAATTGTAGAAGCAAGAGACCTTAAAGAAGTAAGTCAGATATTAAATGAAGGTGGAATAACAAGAATCATGCTTGATAATTTTAATTATGAAACAACAAAGAAAGCAGTAAAGATTATTGGAGATAAATGTGAGACTGAATCTAGTGGAGGGATAACAGAAAAAACTATTGAAAAGTATGCAAAGTGTGGCGTTGATTTTATCTCAGTCGGGGCTCTCACCAACTCTGTTCTCAATTTTGACTTGAGTCTAAAAGCTATCTAATGCTAGCCTTGATAATTAATATATCTAAGAAAATAAAACCAATTGGGTTCTCAGGATTAAGTATTTATGATGTAGCTATCTTCTTTTGGAAAGGATTGATAGAAGGAGCTATCACAACTAGAGCATCATCACTTGCTTTTAATTTTTTCTTAGCATTCTTTCCTTCTATTATTGTATTTTTTACTCTTATACCATACATCCCAATAGATGGACTACAAGAAACCCTAATGGATCTACTATCAGTGATATTACCACCCTCAACAAATACAATCACTTTCACCACACTTGATGATATTATCAATAATCCAAGAGGAGGATTACTTTCTATTGGTTTTATACTAGCTCTTTATTTCTCTACAAACGGAGTAAATTCTTTAATAGAAGCGTTTAATGCCTCATTTCATATCAGAGAAACAAGACCAATTATTAAACAAAGAATATTATCACTAGGCTTAACATTACTACTATCAACAATGCTTATAATCACAATTATTTTAATAATTTTTGGTAAGCTAGCAGTTAATTATCTCACTGAATATGAGTTAATCTCTTCATATGCTGGAGAACTCATTTTATACGGGAAATGGTTTGCTATGTTATTGATGTTGTTTTTTGGGATATCTACTCTATTCCACCTTGGCCCATCATCTAAAAGTGCATGGCAGTTATTTACCCCTGGGTCAATTCTAGCAACATTTTTCATCATTATTACATCAATCGGGTTTAATTATTATATCAACCATTTCTCTCAATACAACAAGATTTATGGTTCAATTGGAACACTTATGATTATTCTTCTTTGGATGTATCTTAATTCTATTATTCTACTTACAGGCTTTGAGTTAAATGCTAGCATATCAAATGCTAGAAAAAAAAAGTGAAAATTCTGAATAAGAATTGTAAATTCGCAATCCAAAAAATAATATTATGAGAACAATTTCCCTCTTTTTTACACTTTTCTTAAGCACATTACTGTTTGCTCAAGACTCATTATTAAACACAGTATCTGATACTATATCATTAAATACTGAGAAATATAACCCTCTATCTACACCAAACACCTATCAGAACATAGACAATCCTAATTATTGGAAAAATAAAATGCCTCATAAAGCTTATTGGCAACAAGATGTTTATTACAATATTAAAGCAAGAATTGATGAAAAAACAGATATAATAGATGCTACTGAAGAATTAACCTACACCAACAATTCACCTGACAAATTAGATATTGTTTATTTTCATTTATATCAAAATGCATTTCAACCTAATTCCTACCTAGATGAGCTACAATCACAAAATGGAAAAAACCCTAAATTTGGTAAATATGAAAAGCAAAAATTAGGAACAATTATAGAAAAAATAACTGTTAATGGTAAAAATGTAAAAACAGAATTAGATAATACTATATTAAAAGTCTATTTACCAAATATTCTTAAAACAAATGAAAGTATCACTTTTGATATTAAGTTTAAAACTTATTTTGATACTGGAGATCTTAGAAGAAGAATGAAAATTTTTAATTCTTGGGGTTACAAACACTATAATGGAGTACACTGGTATCCAAGAATTTGTGTTTATGATGCTAAATTTGGATGGACAAAGGACCAGCATTTAGGCAAAGAATTTTATGGGAATTTTGGTGGATTTGATGTAGAGCTAGATTTCTCTTCAGATTTTGTTGTAGAAGCAACAGGTTTCTTATTAAATCGTGATGAAGTACTACCAAAAGAACTAAGAAAAAAACTAGATATTGAAAATTTTAAAGATAAAACATGGAATTCTACACCATCAGTTATTACACCTTATAAAGAGGGAGAAAGAAAAGTATGGAAATTTCATGCAGAAAATGTTCATGATTTTGCATTTACTGCAGACCCAACATATAGGATTGGGGAATCATGGTGGGAAGATAAGGTTTGTTATTCTTTAGTGCAAGAACCTCATGCTAGTAAGTGGCAAAATGCTGCTAAATTTGGAGCTAGATGTCTTCAGGTATTTTCTGAAGATTTTGGGAGATATGTCTATCATAAGGTAATTGTAGCTGATGCTAGATCTGGAATGGAATATCCAATGATAACATTAGATGGAGGTGGCGATCCTGGATATAGAGATCTTCTAGCACATGAAATAGGTCATATGTGGTTTTTTGGTCAAGTAGGAAACAATGAAACCTATAGAGCCTTACTCGATGAAGGTTTTACTCAATTCTTAACAGCATGGGCAATGATAAAAATTGATGGAGAGTATGTAATTAATGATAATGTCAATAATAAATGGGAAAAAAAGTTTCGTAAACCTATAAAAGCTATTGATGAAGAAATATATTTTGCATATATTAATGATGCAACAAAATATAATGACCCGGTAATCTCAACACACTCAGATGGATTTAATGGAGCTCTAAGACACGGAGGTGGGTATAGGCATGTATATTATAAAACTGCAGCAATGCTATATAATTTGCAATATGTATTAGGAGATGAATTATTCTTAAATGCAATCCAACATTATTTTTCTACGTGGAAAATTGCACATCCTTATAATGAAGACTTTAGACATAGTATTATTCAATATACAAAAGTAGATTTAAATTGGTTTTTTGATCAATGGCTAGAATCAACAAAAAGAATTGATTATTCAGTAAAAGTAAAAGGAAATAAAATAACGTTTAAAAGAAAGTCAAGAATGCAAATGCCAATTGACTTCAGAGTAATTGCTAATAATGGAACCTCTCATGATTATCATATTCCTAATAATTGGTTTATAAAAGAGACCGACGCAACAGTTCTTCCTAAATGGCATGGATGGGATTTAATTCATCCTGAATATTCAACTATAATTAAAGTGCCTTCAGGAATAAAAGAAGTTATTATTGATCCTACAAACCGATTAGCTGATGCCTATATGCCAGATAATAGTTCCGAATTTAACACAACATTTAACTTTAATCATAAATTATGGGAATATCCTGATTGGAAGAACTATGAGATAAAATACCATCCAGATATTTGGTGGAATAATTATGATGGAATGAAAGTAGGATTAAACCTTAATAGTGGCTACATGAATCACCATCATTTATTTGATGGATCAGTTTGGTTAAACACAGGCATTCTACAAAAGGATAGTATCGCGAAACCAAATCATTACGATTATTATTCATATAGATTAAACTACAATACTAACCTTGATAATATTTCGTTAAATACAAGAGTTAATTTAAGAACTCAATCTCTAGCGGGCTTATATACTAATAAGTTAAGTCTTACAAAAAGTGACAATAAAGGAAATAATACTCTAACAATAGACTTTTTATCGATGTATCGTGTAAACGACACCTATCTACTAAATAAGGGTTGGGAACTAAACAAAATGAATAACCGAATAGATATAGGTATCGAACATAAATACAGGTATTCTTATGGAAATGGAAGAATTAATTTAATGCTGCAATCATCTGCATTAGCTAGTGCTTATGATTATAGCAAGCTTATTCTTGAAGCGAAAAATAAGAATACATTTAAAAAACTAAAGGTCAATACTAGAGGGTATCTTCAGTTTGGAACAGGAAATAATTGGGCTGAAGAAAGTAAATTAGGACTTGCTGGAGCTAATGCTGAAGAGATGATGTTATCAAAATTTACAAGAGCTGAAGGGATTATTACATCAGATTTTATGAGTTATGATTACTCAACTAATTATTTTCATGCTTCTGGAGGTCTAAATCTGAGGGGGTACTCTGGCTATTTAGCTCCTGAGTTTAATGATAATGGAACAATCAAATCTTTAAATTACAATGGCACAAGTGGTGCATCTTTTAATACTGAGGTTGATTTTACAGCATATTTACCTCTATCAATAAGAGAAAACAATATTGCATCTTATCTTTTTGCTGACGCAGGTATAATTAGCAGTAATAAGATTAATAGAGATAATTATACAAACGTATTTGAAGATTTTAGAGCAGATGCAGGTATTGGGTTTACTTATACATTCGATAAATTTGGACCATTAGAAAAAGTAAAACCCTTGGTGATTAGGTTAGACATGCCTTTGTTCTTAAATAGACCTCCAGCTACTGATGATGATTTTATTCAAATGAGATGGTTAATCGGAATAAATAGAGCACTTTAAATGGCTAAGATTATTGTAACAGGTGGCGCAGGTTATATTGGCTCACATACAGTAGTTGAGCTAATTAATGCTGGACATACTCCTATTATAATTGATAACCTATGTAACTCTTCAATTAAAAACATAGAGGGTATTGAACAAATAACCAGCAAAAAAGTTAAGTGGTATAATATTGACTGTACAGATAAACATGAAATGAAAAGAGTCTTTACTGAAGAAAAAAACATTGAAGGCACTATACATTTTGCTGCTTATAAAGCAGTTGAGGAATCAGTACAAGATCCTCAAAAGTATTACAACAATAATATAGGATCATTAGAAGTTCTCTTAGAATGCATGCAGGAAAATAAGGTGGAAAATATTATCTTCTCATCTTCATGCACTGTATATGGCATGCCAGATTTTTTACCAGTAACTGAAGACGCTCCTTTTAAAAAAGCAGAATCTCCTTATGGAGAAACAAAACAAATATGTGAAAAGATGTTACTCAAGCACAATTTTAATAGTGTAGCTCTAAGATATTTTAATCCAATAGGTTCGCATGAATCGTCATTAATTGGAGATTGTTCTAGTGACAAACCAAGCAATTTAATTCCTATTATAACAGAAGTAGCTATCGGGAAAAGAAAAAATCTAATTGTATATGGGGATGATTATAATACGCCAGATGGTACTTGTATACGTGATTACATACATGTAGTTGATTTAGCAAAATCACATGTCCTAGCTATGGTTTATATTCTAGATAATCCTGGTAAACATGCCTTTAATGTAGGTACTGGAAATGGAATTAGTGTTTTAGATGCAATTAATGCTTTTGAACGCACTAACAATTTAAAAATAGATTATTCTATTGGTTCTAGAAGAAGTGGTGATATTGAACAAATTTATGCAAATGGTAGTTTAGTAGAATCAAAATTAGGTTGGCAGAATGAGAAAACACTAGAAGAGGCTATGAAATCCGCATGGGATTGGGAGAGACAGAAATAGAAGCTAATAAATTCTCTTTTAAATAAGGACTAAATGCAAAAAACTAAGATAAAAAACATCAAAGATTTATGTGAGTATATTTGGTACTTAGAGGAAAAATATGATTTATTTAATCTAGAAATTAACGGTATACATCCTTGGGCAGCATTTAGAATGGATATATATTATGAGATAGGAAAGCAACTTGAGATATTTGACAAAAATCTAAATATGAAACTCTCAAGGAAAGAAAAAGCAATAAACTTCTTTCGACTATTAAAACAATCAATAATCAATAATCCAAACTCTAACTTATATAAAGTAGATGCTCTAGTATTTTCACACACAAGAAGTAAGTCATTAGAAAAAAGACTTATAGATCCATATACACATTACCTTACAGAAGATCTTATAAAGGATAACATATCATTCTTAGAATTTGAATCTCCATATAACGGAAAACACCTAAGAAAGAAAAAAAGATATACAAGATACCTAGATAGTATCCTAATCTATCGCAATATTAAGAACCTTTTTATAAAAACAAAAATAGATCAGAAAAATAAGGAAATACTTGAAATGCTATCTAATGATATCAATACAAAAACAACTAGCTTCTTAGATATAAAAAAGATATTAATTAGTAACTCAAAGAAATTTATTCCTACCTACTCTTTTTATCTTAGATTATTAAAGAGAACTAATCCAAAAAAGATATATGTTGTTGTTTCTTATGGTAAAGGAGAACTTATTAAAGCTGCTAACAATCTTAATATCGAAATTATAGAATTACAACATGGCACATTCAGCAAATATCATTTAGGCTACTCTTTTGCTAGTAAAAGCAACAAACTATATTTACCAACTAAATTCTATGTTTGGAATGAATATTGGAAACAATTAATAAATTTCTCAATACCAAAAGAAAATATAATAATATACCCCTTCAAATATATAGAGAATGAAAAGAAAAAATATAATTATATAGAGAAGAATAAGAACTCATTAATTGTATTTGGGCAAGGTGGCATTACAGAAGATATTGCTGATAAAATAATTAATAACATCTCTTATTTTAAAAGATTTAAGATTACATTCAAGTTACATCCTAATGAATATCATATGAGAAATAAATACCTAAATCTAAGATACTTAGAAGAGATGCAAAATATCAAAGTAGTTACTAATATAGATTTATATGAAGAGCTTGCATTATCTGAATTCCAAGCTGGAGTCTTCTCAACAGTATTATATGAAGGAGTTGAATTTAATTGCAAAACAATACTCTTAGAATTATCTGGAATAGAATATATGGACAAATTTATAGAGAAATATAATCCTATAATAATTTAGATACATCATCCTTTTCAAAATCAATCTAAACTAATAGTCCAAATCTGAATTAGATATTATCTTTAGATACTATAAGAATAATTGTAATATTAATTTAATTTATTTAACAGCATAGCTAATTCTCCAGTAAGCCTCTCTCTAGAATAATTTTCAATATCAGAATCTTTAGAATCAATACGAGGATTAGTAAATAACTGCAATATCTTATCTTTTATATCTTGTGTGTCATAAGAAAGATAAGTACCAGCAGTTGTTTTTAATAAGAGCCTCTCGACATCACTATCATTAGGGCCAAATGCTAGAATCGGTTTCTTGGCAGCAAGATACTCAAATAACTTGCCTGGATAATTTCCAATTCCACTCTTAGAGTTAAATAATAATAAAAGTAATACAGAAGCCTCATTATAGTGATTTAAGACCTGTTCATGAGGCAAGTATCCTAGCTGTTTTAATTTTCCTTTTAAATTAGAAAAAGACTCAACTTCAGCAATAATCTCCTGGTCAATATTTCCTGAAAGATGTATTTCTAACTTTGAATTAAAATCTGAATATTCATCACACAAAATATTTAATGCCTTCCAGAGGTTCTTAGGATTTCGTAAATGGTTTAATAAACCATAATGGCCAATTATAAACTTATCATTTTTCTTTTGCTGAAAAACAAAATCTTGTGCATCATATCCATTAGTTATTAATTCGACTCTTTTAGCTCCCAACCTTTTAAATTCTTCAGCCCATTTTTCACTTACAGTTAATACAATATTAGCATTCTCTAATACTTTTTCCTCTAGTTTCCTATGTTTTCTCCTTGCTAAATATGACAAATGAAACTCTTCTAGCAGGTCTAATTGACTCCATGGATCACGAAAATCAGCAATCCATTTTAAGTTTGGGATTATTTCTTTTAAATATAACCCTATTAAATGCATTGAATGTGGAGGTCCAGTTGTAATAATATGCTCTATATTATTCTCTTTTATTTTATTACGTAAATATTCTACCGATGGTCTTACCCAATATATCTTAGGATCAGGAATAAATAAATTTCCTCTAAACCAATTTAGTAATCTATTTTTAACTGATCTTTTACTTGATACTACTCCAGAACTTTGTGTATTACTTGCTTTTCCTAATAAATAATCTTTGATATTATAAGGTTCCCAAATAGGTGTTTGCCATATTTCAGTCTCTTCAGAGATCTCTTTTAATAGTTTCTCATCCTTTATCTCAATATAAGGATTCTCAGGGGTATAAATAATAGGTTTCCAATTATTCTTTGGTAAGTATTTTGTAAATTTTAACCACCTCTGGACTCCTGAGCCTGCTAAAGGTGGCCAATAGTAAGAAACAATTAAGACACTCTTCATTAGTCTTTTAACTCCTTAAACGAAACAAAGGCTAATAGTAATAATAAGATAATTGATGAGGCTAACGAAACTGTTTCACCAGTCTTATAAGTACTTGGTTCAAATTTAAATTCAATGACATGGTCTCCTTTAGGGATTAGCATCCCTCTTAACACATAATTTGCTCTAAAATATGGTTTTAGCACACCATCGATATACGCATTCCAACCTTTATCATAATAAATCTCAGAGAAAATTGCAATACCATCATTTGTAGATCTTGAATTATACTTCAAATAATTTGGTTGATATTCTGAAAGGCTAATATTTGCATTAGAATTATCTAAATCATCAATTATTTGTTCAGCAAATTTTTTATCTACAATAGCAGTATTAGAAGGGTTAAATCCATTTAGTGCAGCAATTTCATCATCAGCATTAGATACAATATTTACTGAATCTACAAACCAAGAATTACCTAAGGCGCCAGGATTTTGCTGAACTTGTCCATTTCTACTAATCACATATTTTGTATTTAACATATTAATTACTGCAGGATTACCTTTAGATATATGATTCTCTATGAGTTCCTGATAACGTTTTAATTTTGCTCCATGATAACCTCCAATAGATTTATGGAAATAAGATGTACTAGCATCATTAAACGTACTAACGCTTTGATTATAGACTCTAAAATTTGGATCTTTATCTCTTAAAATCTGTTGATCAGCTTGCGTTTTAACATACGGCTTCTCTACCTTTGATTTCCTTACAAAATGACTATCATTAAGGTATCTTTTATTTATTGTCCACATATCAGCTAAAACTAATACACCAATAATAAAAATAGCATACTTTGATTTTAATTTATCTTTAAGATAGATCCATAAAGTAATAAAGGTTAAAAAAATGAAAACAAATGATCTCCAAGCATCAACACTTAGAAGTGTTGCTCTATCAGCTTGTAATGCATCAATAGGCCACCCATTTTTTTCTAAATTAGCATCTTGGATTCCAACAAAATCAAAAAATAATGATGGCATTAAAGCAAATAAGAGTACCATACCTCCTACAACATAAAATGCTAATTTTAATGGTTTTTGTTTTTTATCTATTGGTACATTAGTATTTAGAAATTTATTAAGTGCAATAAAACCTAAAAGCGGAATAGTAAACTCGGCAATAACTAGAATCATAGATACAGCTCTGAATTTATTATATCCTGGAAAATAATCTAAAAATAAATCTGTAAGCGGCATAAAATTCTTACCCCACGCAAGCATTATTGACATTATAGTTGAAATAATTAACCAGATTCTTATCTCTGATTTAACAAAGAATAAGCCTAAAACAAATAAAAAGATTACAATTGCTCCTGCATATGTAGGGCCAGAAGTAAATGGCTGATCCCCCCAGTAAAGAGGCAGATTTTTTATCAATTGTTTAGAATTAGGAGCTCTTTTAATAGCATTATATGTCTCTGAATCAGTAGTTAACTCTCCTTGTGAAGCACCTCCATAAAAATTTGGAATTAAGAGGGTGAAAGTTTCAGCAACTCCATAACTCCAAGAAGTTGCATAATCCTTATCTAATCCAGAAGTTTTATTATCTAAATTATTTGTTAATGTCGATTTACCTCTAGTGCTATCTTTTCCATATTCCATGGTTGTTGAGAGCCTAGTAAGAGATGTTCCTGAAGCAAGTAATGCTGCAGCAACTAAAACTCCAGTACGCTTTGCAAAATCTAATAAATTATTTGCTTTTAAATCTTTAAAAAATTGTACAGCTCCTATTACTAAAAGCATTAATACTAGATAATATGTAATCTGTAAATGATTAGCATACAGCTGCAAAGCTACTGTTAATGCAGTTAATACACCTCCTAGTAAAATTTTACCTCTGTAAGTGTAGAGTACCGCGGAAACCACCATTGGAACATATGCAATTGCGTGTGCCTTTGTCATATGTCCAGCCTGAATAATAATAAAAAAATAAGAAGAAAATGCAAAGGCTATCGCTCCCACAATAGATAATCTATAATCTACTTGTAATGATATTAATAGAATATAGAAAGCCAGTAAATACAAAAATAATAACTTAGCTGGTCTTGGCATGCCTAAAGTAATAGCTGTAACTACGTATTGCGTCAGATTAGCATTCGTCTTAAGAGAAAATTGATAAGCTGGCATTCCTGAGAACATTGAATTTGTCCAAAGTGCCTCTTCTCCAGTTTTATCGCGAAAATCAGTTACCTCCTTACTAACCCCTTTATGATGCTTAATATCTGGCATATCTAACTGCCTGCCTTGCAATAACGGTGAGAAATAAACAAACGAAATAATTATAAATAATATTAACGAAATAAAATGTGGTCTTAGCTCTCTTAGTTTTTTCATAATCTTTATAAATTAATTATTCTATATCTATTCTTAAATCTTAGAAAATAATCTTCAAAAAACTTCTTAGACAAGAAAGATACTAAAATTACAATAATTGTTAATGCTAGATAGAGAAAAATCGTAGAGTAAAAATGATTCAAATCTGACAAGTAACCCTTAAAAAGAACAATAATACCAAAAATAATAAGCATATGATACATATAAATACCATATGATATTGAACCTAAGAAATTTAACAACTTAGCATCTAAGCTAATAATACATTTAGGATTTATAGATATATTAATTATAAGCCATCCAAAAACTGTTGTAAGTAATAAGTTAGATAATACTGGTGTATTAAATAAAACATTAAAAATGATATTATTGTCTACAAGAAACTGAAAGGCAAATAATCGTAATAAAATGAATGTTATTAAAAGCGACTGAATGAATCTTGAAAATAAAAAACTTGATAATAAATTTTTATTATTAAAAACAAGGTAGGCAGCTAAACCTCCAATTGCCATAGCTTCAAATCTAAGCATTCTTACAAGTCTATCAATAATAGGGTCAAATAATCCTAAATAACTAATACACATAATAATAATCCTAAATAAAATAATAACTATAATAATTGATAATATATATTTTTTAAAAAACTTAAAAAAAGGGGCCCATAAAATATAAAATAACTCCTCCACACCAATTGACCATAAAGGCTCTAGCAAATGATGTCCATAAAAGATATTAACCATAAACGGAGCGAAAAATATATAATAATAAATAACCTCATTAAAAGCATATGGCATAATATAACTATAGTCTAATAGATCTAAGATATAAGGAAGAAGAAGTGTTCCTATCACTATAAGAAAAAAATATAGTGGCCATATACGCAATATTCTTCTATAGTAAAAATTCTTTACAGCTATTGTATTGGTAGTATTTCTTTCCTTTAGCAATAAATAAGAAATCAAAAACCCACTTAAAACAAAAAAGAAAGTAACTGCAATACCTCCATTATTAAATAAAGAATATTCTTTTAAATGAAATAAACCATACTTCATTCTAATTTGTTCAGCATGATGTATAACAACCAAATATGCTGCAAAGAATCTTAATGAGTTTAATCCTTTAAAATATTTAATCTCTCTAAACATACATGATTATTCCTTAACCTCTTCAAAATCAACATAATCCCCTACATCACATGTTGTTTTCTTGGTTGGTTTTTGAGGCTTCTCTATTGTAATCTTACCTTCTTCTTGAGTATGATTTTCTGTCTCTTGATATTGATGATGCGATTGCTGCTGAAACCTAGCCTCCATCTTTTTCAAAAATTTCTTCATTAGAACTGGAGCTAAGATTCTTCCTAAATACTTAAGCACTAAGTAAATTAAAAATATGAGAGCTACTGTTTTCAAACTATTTACTTAAATATAGATTTCTCTCAGAATATACTTTTGTAAAATAATCATCTTGTAAATTATCAATAAAATATATCGATTCTCCTGTTGATTTCATTTCTGGACCTAATTCTTTATTTACATTAGGGAATTTATCAAACGAGAAAACAGGAACTTTTATTGCATAGCCTTTTTTAGTAGGTTTAAAGTCAAAATCTGTTACCTTTTTCTCTCCTAACATTACTTTTGCCGCATAATTAACATATGGCTCATCATAAGCCTTAGCAATAAATGGAACAGTTCTAGAAGCTCTTGGATTCGCTTCTATTACAAACACAACCTCATCCTTGATCGCAAATTGAATATTTATTAATCCAACTGTATCTAAAGCAACAGCAATCTTATTAGTAATGTCAATCATTTGCTGACGCACATCATCACTCAAATCAAAAGTAGGAAGTACTGCATAAGAATCTCCAGAATGAATTCCACATGGTTCAATATGCTCCATCATCCCTATGATATAAACATTCTCACCATCACAAATTGCATCAGCTTCTGCCTCAATCGCCCTATCAAGGTAATGATCTAAAAGGACTCTGTTTCCTGGGATATCTTTGAGTAAATTTACAATATGATGCTCTAATTCCTCCTCATTTATTACAATCTTCATTCCTTGCCCACCAAGCACATAAGATGGTCTAACTAAAATAGGAAAATTCAAATCTTTTGATATCTCTAATGCTTCCTCTGCCGTTTCAGCAACTGCAAATTTTGGATAAGGAATATTATTTGCCTCTAACAACTCTGAAAATCTTCCTCTATCTTCAGCAACATCTAATGCATTATAAGATGTGCCCATAATTTTAATTCCATAACGCTCAAGCTTCTCGGCTAACTTTAAAGCTGTTTGCCCTCCTAGCTGTACAATAACACCTTCTGGATTCTCATGTTGAATAATATCATAAATATGTTCCCAGAAAACTGGCTCAAAATATAACTTATTAGCCGTATCAAAATCAGTAGAGACAGTTTCTGGATTACAATTAATCATAATGGTTTCATAACCACATTCTTTTGCAGCTAAAACTCCATGAACACAAGAGTAATCAAACTCAATTCCTTGTCCAATCCTATTTGGACCTGAACCAAGAACAATAATTTTTTTCTTATCTGTTACCTCACTTTCATTCTCAGTAAATTGTATGCCATTTTCTTCTTTTAACATCTCAAAAGTAGAATAGTAATACGGTGTTTCTGCCTTAAACTCTGCAGCACAGGTATCTACTAATTTGTAAACCCTTTTAATATTCTCAGTATTTCTTTTGTCATACACTTCACTCTCAAAACATCTTACAAGATGTGCAATTTGCCTGTCAGCATAGCCTTTCATTTTTGCTTCCAATAGTAAATCAATCGGAATAGTTTGAATAGTATATCTCTCAATTTCTTTCTCAAGCACTACAAGTTCCTCAATCTGATGTAAGAACCAATAATCAATCTTGGTGATTTCATGAATCTTCTTTGTTGGGATACCAATTCTCATTGCATCATATACTCTAAATATTCTATCCCCACTTGCATGCTTTAACTCATATAAGATAGCATCCTGATCTGTTGTTCCTTTCCCATCTGCACCTAATCCATTACGCCCAATTTCTAAAGACTGACATGCTTTCTGAAGTGCTTCTTGAAATGAACGACCAATACTCATCACTTCTCCTACCGATTTCATCTGCAAACCTAACTCAATATCTGATCCTTTAAATTTATCAAAATTCCATCTTGGAATCTTTACTACCACATAATCCAATGTTGGCTCAAAACAAGCAGATGTGGTTTTTGTAATCTGATTATTTAATTCATCAAGAGTATAACCAATAGCTAATTTTGATGCAATTTTTGCAATTGGGTAGCCAGTTGCTTTTGATGCTAAAGCAGAAGAACGAGAAACCCGTGGATTAATCTCAATAGCAATTATATCTTCTGACTCGTCAGGATTTACTGCAAATTGAACATTACATCCTCCAGCAAACTCACCAATTGAACGCATCATTTTTATTGCCATATCACGCATCTTTTGATATGTTGTATCAGAAAGTGTCATTGATGGTGCTATAGTAATTGAATCTCCTGTATGAATCCCCATAGGATCAAGGTTCTCAATGTTACAAATAATAATTACATTATCATTATCATCACGCAAAAGTTCTAATTCATACTCTTTCCATCCCAAAACAGCTTTGTCAATTAGCACTTCATGAATAGGTGAGGCATGCAATCCTTTTGAAAGTAAATCTTCAAACTCTTCCTTAGTGTGAACAAAGGAAGCACCACTTCCTCCAAGCGTAAATGAGGGCCGAATTACTAAGGGGAAACCTAACTCCTGTGCAATCTCTTTTCCTTCCAAAAAAGATCTTGCAATACGGGCTGGAGCAACAGGTATATCAATTTCTCCCATTAACTTACGAAATTGCTCTCTATCTTCAGTAATATTTATCGCTTCAATATCAACACCAATAATATCAACACCATACTTCTCCCAAATTCCTTTTTCATCTACTTCAATACATAGATTTAAAGCAGTTTGCCCTCCCATTGTAGGGAGCACAGCATCAATCTTTCTTTCTTCTAGAATTTCAACAATTGATGAAGGAGTAAGAGGTTTTAAATAAACATTATCAGCAACTACTTTATCTGTCATAATAGTTGCTGGATTAGAATTAATTAATGACACTTCTATTCCTTCCTCTCTTAAAGATCTTGCTGCTTGAGATCCTGAATAATCAAATTCACAAGCTTGTCCAATTACAATTGGTCCGCTACCTATAATTAATACTGATTTTAATGAATTATTTTTTGGCATTTTTTTATTTTATGTGTGCGAATTTAAAATTTTTACTTTTTACATTTCTATTAATTTATTAATAGATATTAACAAGATTGAATACTAAAATAATGCTAAAAAAAAGGTGCTGCAAAAGCAACACCTATTTTTTTATTCTTTTAATCATTTATTATTTATGACCAATCTCATCAGAAACTGACAAACGTTTTCTTCCTTTTGCTCTTCTTCTAGCTAATACTTTTTGCCCATCTGAAGTTGACATACGATCCATAAAACCGTGTTTATTTTTTCTTTTTCTATTAGATGGCTGAAAGGTTCTTTTTGGCATGACTTTATTTCTTTATTATTCTAGCGCGCAAATATAATAGGTTTTTTTGTTTTGCAAATCTTTATTAATAATTATTTTATCAATAATAGACTATAGATTTTCTTATCTATTTTATAAAAAAAAATTAATCTACTAGATAGTCAGTGTTTTTCAAATTAAACTCAGCTCTTTCAGGCTTAAAGAAAAGAACATTCCAGAATCCTTTATAATAGATGTCAATTGGGAGATGCTTCCCATTTATATAATCCATATATACAACAATATCCATATCTAAATCTAGAAACCAATTACTATAAACAAATTTATATTCTCTATAAATCACATTAAAATTCTCTTTATCAAAATAAGAAATTATCTTCCTAACAAGTGCTTTTTTCTTATTTCTTTCAGCTAATTCTTCCTTTACTTGTATTGTAAATACATAACAGTCCTTCTGCTTATAAGTTGTTTCTCCAATAATATAATCATAATATTTTTGCATGTCTATATCAAATACAGCTAACCTCTTAGAGACACCTCCTTTTGACTGCTCTACTTCATCAGTACCAATTGAAAATCCAACTGTCTTAGCATCACGCATATTTTGACTGCCTCCCCTACCCTTATCATTTGATATTTTTAAACTAACATCAATTGTATCAGATGGGAAGAACACCTCATCAAAAGCCTCTGGAGTATAAAATTTATATTCACCATTCCGTTTAAATATTTTGCCATTATCAATAATTGTATCATTGATAATCCAAGCTTTATTTCCATCTGAATGATGCATCCCAACTTTTTTTAATACACCAATAGTATTTCCTTTCTTATCAAATATATTTAGCTCAGATCTGTAACTATGAGAATAAAAACGCAAATGTTTAAACCCCTTATAAAAAGTTGTGTCTTTTTTTACATATTCAATAAATTCTTCTACTGTAAATCCATTATTTTCCTCTGATATAATCACATCATCCAAAAAAATAACGGGCATTAATGTATCTTGAGCGAATAAAATAGTTCCAAAGAAATACGATATTAGAAAAAACAAGATTCTCATATTTGCAAAGATAAAAAAAGCCGACACGCAGGTGTCGGCTTTATAATAGTAATTACACATAAGCCGGATTCTGTTCTCTATAAGAGTGCTATCATTTGTCTAGGATAATAGTTACCTATTACCTCAAGCTACCCACCCCTCAAGAAAAGGCGAGCCGCCTTTAAATCCTGATATACAT
>CEWO01140346.1_pt1 | contig 33952 bp, 25 predicted proteins | sample 361561 | NCBI WGS metagenome assembly CEWO01 (sample SAMEA2623627, study PRJEB7988) | marine metagenome | isolation source: saline water (ENVO:00002010), including
CAAACCAGTTCTTTCAAAGAATTTCATTCTACGTAAAACTGGCCCATCCTTCTGCCAACGACTGATAAGCCATAATTCACCTTTTAATTTGATGACATCTCCGATTGAATAAGCGGGTTTTCTATAACTCATTGTCAATCTAGTGACTTCAATTCCATCATTGGAACCTACAACTGTTGATGTTTCTTTTATTGTTCCTCCAAATTTTTGAGTCAACTTTTTACCCCAACTTCTGGCCATCGCTTTTGATCCTAGTTGCATATCCCAGCCCCCCGTAACTGGTCCTTCACTAGTTATGAAGAACATTGGATCTGGTTCCATATTTTCCAACATTTCATCTAAAGTATCTCGGACTTCCTTTATTTCAACAGAATTCAATTTTCGCCCAGCTGAGCGTAGTTGGACTATCGACTCAAAATATGAACCTGCTTTTCTAGTGCAAGCAGGGCAAACTGCGTTACTAGTTTGCATCAAAGATGTATGATTATCTTGAAAAATATAACTTTCTATATTTCCCACTATATCGACGTTTAACCTAACGGTTCTGTCATCTATTTCTTCGATTGAAAATCCAAGTTCGATATTAGTGGAATTAGGATGTATCTGTAAGTTCTCCCTTATTCTTAAATCCGCTAAATCATCATTTTCTATTTCTGACCATCTGCCACGAATCTCATATTTATTGCATTTTGGACATCTATATTGTTGTATTCTCTCAGGAATTGTGGATAAATGATTTCTTTTTCTGAAGCAAATTTCGCACATTCTATCTGAAGAAAGAGGAGGATTAGCCCCACAAGTAATACAAAATGCTCCCTCTGACATGTAATTGCCTGATAATACCCTAGATAATTAACGTTAGAAGTGTTTTCATGGTAAATGTATTATTCATCATCAGATTTATTCTTTGAAAAGTTCTTTTCAACAGCACTAATACGCGATTCGATATCTGTAAGTTTTGAAAATAGATTCCATACGTAACCTCCTATTATTCCAATCATAATTACATATGCAAATGCTAATTCAGTTAAACCTGTCAATTTCAATCCTCTCCTCTGTCTATTGCACGCTGATATTTTTCTATTTTTGATTCTAACTGATTAACCATATCGTTGAGTATTGAAATTCCTATAAAAAGAAGACAAAAACAAAAAAATGAAAATGTAAGAATCAATAACCATTCATCTGGTAAGCCTGTTTCTTCCCCCTCAATAATTATTATCGGTGGATGTCTTCTGTTATACAATGTCGTTGCTACTGCAGTAATTGGGACTAAAAAGAATCCAAATAGGCCTATAATTGAAAGTGTATCTCTAGTTTGATTTGTATCTGGCTGAGATTTTCTTGACATGACTAGAAATAGTGCGACGCTGGTCAGTAAGGCAAAGGAATTTAATCTTAAATCACCCCAATCCCATGGCTTACCCCAAGCCACTGAACCCCATATTGGTCCAGAGGTTATGACTCCCAAGCCGAATAGTAAACCCATATCTGAACCAGTAGAAAATAATCTCCATCCAAAATCATCATTTTTCAAATACCAAAGTATTGAGCCTACGAATAACATCAAGAATGATAAAAAGGAACACCATGCAAATGAAACATGCCAAAATAATATTCTATAAGATTCTGCGGAATTTTGCTGTACAGTCGAAGGATCAATTCCCGGAACCCAAATAAAACCTAATAAAATTGATATTGAAGCACCGAATAAACCTAACAAAATTAATGTCAAAGAGACAGTCTTGTAATCAGGCATGATATGTCCACTTAATTATAGGTCATCAATACTATCATCTATGCATCTGGAAGAAATACAACAACCAACCATACCAATGAAGAAACTAAGCTGGCAAATAAACATGAAACTAAGGGAGAGCCAATTTCCAAAGAAAGAGACATACCATCGGTCATAATAACGGATAATGCTTCAGTTAATTCTAAAAATGGCCAAGCTAAAAATATTAACAGTAGTGCCCCTGAAGATGCGTTTGATCTTTGTAAGTCTGATACTAGAAAGTGTAATGCAGAAGATGCGATGGCTAAATCTATCATAGATAATGCAGGAAGCCAGAGCCAAAGAATTACATCTTCAGAATAGAGTGTGTCGTTATTTCCAGTTAGTACAAACCATGAAAGATAAGTTAGAGGAAGTGGCAATAAAAGTGATGCCCCAATAACAGAACTAACTGGCCGGAATTTAGTACCCAAATTAATGTACCACCATTTTCCACAATCTGCTTCATTAAATCTATTGATTAATGCTGGCGATATTATACAAGTTATGAATGCAGGTAATAATACTAGCGAAGATAATATTTGATTATTGAAAGTATTATGATTAATATTCCCTATCAATGAAAATGAGATTAAAAGAGCCACTAAAGCAGGCGTTAAGCGTCCGATTGTATCGATCGGATTCCTAAATTCCATTTTTCCCGCCCAATTGATTAAAGATACGATAGAAATAGGTTTTGTAATTATTTCAGGCTCCGGGATTTTAATTATTTCTCCATAAGAATTACCGTCTGATTCGATGATTGGTTTATTTTCTTCTATTCTGATAATCCTATCTGCACAATTAATCAAATTACTATCATGTGAGGTAAAAATTACCCCATGACCTCTGGTAGAAATTGTCCTTATCCAATTTATTAGTATGTCAGAGGCATCATCATCCAAACCTTCACTTGGTTCATCTAACAAAATTAAAATTGGATTTGCACTAAAAATAGCAGGAGAAAGGCCTGAAAGTACTGAGAGACGTCGCTTTAGTCCTCCGGAAAGAAGAGATATACGACTAGATTTGCGGTGATATAGGCCCCATTCAGATAAAAGAGAGTCTATCAAATGAGTTTGTTGTTCTTCTTCTTGTAAATTCAAAACGCTCACTAACCTCTCAACTACGGTTTCTTCTCCACAAAAACCATCATTTTGTAGAGTCATGCCAATAGGAGGCAAATTAGAGATACGTCCATCTTTATTTCTAATTATAATTCTCCCATTAGAACTGGTGATGTAAGATAGTTTTCCTTCTTTAAATGGAATAATTCCCGTACAGGACTCAATGAATGTAGTTTTACCAGAACCATTAGGGCCAACTAATGCTACAATTTCTCCTTCTTTCAATTTGAAATTTATATTATTCAAAACACTTCTATTGCCCCTGATAACTGTTAGGTCATCTAATTCTATTAGGTGCCCTTCGACCATACCTTTGCGGAAGGGTGATACCGTTTGAGTAATTCTATTAATGAAAAATTCTATTCATGGATGTCTTCTGGATTTGAGAGGGGCGTTCCAGTTGGATGAAGATTGGAAATGGGATTTGTTAGAAATATCTGATTTTTTTTGGATTGGTATCATCTTTATATTGGCACTGACGCCATTCTTTTATGCTCATAAAGATAAAACAAGTGTGGCATTAGGAATGGTATTATCTCTACTATTGGTCCATTTCATTCAATATTTTTTGAGTTTTTCTCAGAGTGGTATCTTTTCTTTTGAGCCTATAGAAATTTTTGGTCTAATTCCAGTATTTATGAATGAAAGTTTACATTTTCATAGGTTCATTACTGCTGCTTGGTTGCATGTAGATTGGGTGCATACATTGAGTAATATACTTGTTATAGCATTGGTAGGTGTGCCACTAGAACAAAGATTAGGTGCAAAAAAATGGTTAATCGTTTATTCACTTGGGTTCATAGGTGGAAATCTTGCTTGGATATTGACGCATCCTGATTCGATGAATCCTGCAATAGGTGCTAGCGGAGCAGCATTTGGCCTTTTGGGAGCCTATATGGCATGTTGGCCAGAAGATAGGATAGAGTTTCCTTTACTTTTCCTTATCCGTGCTTGGCCTGTTTGGTTGATAGCATTTATCAGAGTGGGAATAGAGATATTACAAATTTATTCCCTACAGACCGGAACATCTGGAGAAACAAATGTGGCTCATATGGCTCACCTTGGAGGATTCTTTCTTTCATATATTTCAGCAAAAATTATTGTAAAAAAACACCACATCTCTGCATATGGAGACTCTTCAAGGGCTAATCAAGGAGAAATAACAAAGCAAATGAATGATGATTTAATATTGCAAATAGAGAACAACCCATGGGCTAAAAATGGAATATTATTGGAAGATAATATATCTAGAATTCTGCAAAAACTTCGTGAAGAGGGAGATGAAAAAGAAACAAGAAGGGCATGGTTAGAAGAATTAGCTGAACAGACCATATGTCCCATTTGTAATGGAGAAATAGTTGCTGAAGATAGAAATGGCACCTATATTTTGAATTGTGTTAAATCAGATAAACATCTTAATTGGCCTTAATGATGAATTTTGTGCCCTTATATTGGTTGGAATTATACGATAAAACACTGTCGCTGCCCTAGAGTGACATGCGGATAGACATCAAACCGGTCTTGATATCATTACTAATGATAGTATTTGATTTATCTGTAGGAGTTGGCGCTCAAATTCAAAATTATGAAATAGAAAATATTTCTAATGAAGACATAACTAACAAAGATGCATTAAATCTTGATATTCCACAGCTAATTTGTGGAAATGATATATGCAATAAAAAAGATAGATCCCCAGATTATACGCCGGCAGATGCAGGAATACCTGTTCAAGAATATGGATGGTGGTATGATTATTGGCATGACCACGATCAAAATGGAATGGATGATGATCTTCAGATGATAATAGATGGTCAAAAAGATTCTCAGTCAACAACTTCGATAGTTGGAATAGATGGTAAAAATACTGTAGCCATAATTATTCATTATGCTTGGCATCCAGGGCAAACTGATATTGAAAAAGTTAAATCAGTTTTAGTTAAACATGGATGGAAAGAAGAAACATCATGGTTTATGCCTATGGAAATATTGGATAATATAGTATTGGACCATGTGCCAGTTAGTTCTCTAGTAGAATTATGGAGCTTAGATGGAGTGGTTCTTATTGAGCAGCAAAATGTTTTGGTTCCTTATTTAGATAAAGCCACCAAAGGCTCAAAGGTTAGGGCATCAAGTTTGTATGCAGAAACGATGAGGGAACTGAATTATGATGGTTCTGGAATCGTAATTGCTATTTTGGATACTGGAGTAGATAATGAGCACTTTTCCTTAGATGATTTTTCCGATGATAATAACGACAATACCAATGATCCAAATGATTTAGAGGATCCCAAATGGGTTGCAGGTTGTGACGCGACCTCTTTTTCAGGAAATTCTTGCGGAACAAGTGGAGAAGATGATCCAGATGATGGAGATGGCCATGGCACTCATGTTGCTGGAATTGCCCTTGGAACTGGAGATAGCGATAGAGAAAATCAAGGATATGCCCCTGGTGCTTATCTTGTTGATGTCAAAGTGATGACTGATGCTGGTGGGTCAAATTCTCAATCTATCTTACAAGGGATTCAATGGGCCACACAGAATGTAGACACAGATTGGGGTAATAATGATTCTAGTGAAGGAATAGATATAATGTCGATGTCTTTTGGTAGTGCATCATCTCCAACTGGTAGTGATGATGCAGGAGACAATGGCACTAGTGCAGAAGCGCAAGCAGTAAATCAAGCATCTGATGCAGGCATTGTTTGTATAGCAGCAATAGGAAATGACGGGCAAAGAAGAGTTACTTCTGTCGGTGCAGCGGATAAGGCGATAACCGTTGGCGCTATTGATGATAAAAATAGTATTGATAGGAATGATGATACTTTAGCTTCTTATTCAAATTCTGGACCAAGGGAAAATGATAATGATGAAGATTATGAGGATGAGTTGAAGCCTTGGGTGGTTGCTCCCGGATCAGGAATAATATCCGCAGAACATGCTCAATCAACATCAATAATCCCAGGATCAGAAAATAATAGGGCCAAGGATAGTTATACCTCCAAAGACGGTACAAGCATGTCTACTCCTGCAGTTGCAGGTCTTGTAGCAATAATGCTCCAGATAGGTATTAAAGAAGGGATAATGGATTATAAAGACTCAACTAATACGGAAAAAATAAAAGAATATCTTATGAAATACTCCGAAAGTAGAGGAACGGAATCTGAAGAATTGGAGGGCTATTCATGGAATACACAGTACGGCTTTGGGATAATAGACGGTAGTTCCACGATGAGAGGAATGTTTGGCGATGGAAATGGGGGGAACCCCCCAGTTGGAAATGAAACAGGCCCGGGAGCGGGATCAGGTAATTGGGTCGAGATAGAAAATCCAGTTGATGGTGAATGTGAATATGACCCCGATAATTCAGACACTTTAGTATGTAAGTCTTGGTTGATAGAAGGGGAAATATATAGGATAAGAGGTAACGTAGATCAAGGAGATGGAAATGGAACTGTAGAGGATGTCTTAGTACAGATTAGTTACAAATATAAACCTAAAGACAATCAACCAGCGAGAGAAGAAATTTTACTTGGATGGCATACTCCAGAAACTACACTTACAGATAATAGTATAACAAATTGGAGTAGTTCAATAACAATTCCAGAATTTACTGAAGATGAGGTTGATGCATCTCAAATAATAGTAAGAGTTGCTGCGAAAAATGAATTTTTACAATGGAGTAATATAACTAAATCGACATATGGAATTGGATTAATAGATTTCATATTAGAAAGTCCAAGTGGGCAAAATGAATTAGTGGGAACTGTAAAAATTCAAGGCACATACAAATCTGTAGATGGTTGTATAGTACAATGGCGCATAGGGACCGATGATTGGAGTGAAGGTTTGACCATTGGCGGGAATGGATATACCTACACGACTCAAGATTCAGATGGCAGGAATGTAATGAGAACTGGTTTGATTAAAGACTCTGGAGAGTGGGAATTCAATTGGGATAGTAATACTATTGCAGATGGGACTCACAGAATATCGGTAAGAATGATTAGTGGGAATGGAGTTATATCAGAAGAAGTTAGAAAGCAGATAATAGTAGATAATATACCTCCTAGTCCAGATTTAATTTTTAGAAGCTCTGCGTTATCATTTGAAGAGTTTGGAGTTCCAATAACTGAAGTCTATGTCAATACTTTCTTGGAAATAAGAGGATCTATAAGGAATGTAGGAGATATATCAGCTAATGAAGTAGGGATAATTTTAGAAGAAGATGGAGCAAGAAGAGATGAATACGTAATACCTAAAATAGATAGTGGAGAGATATTAGAGGTAACTCTATATTGGAATCCTTCAACATCAGGAAATAAGCAAATTGAGATAATAATTGATCCGATAAATACAATCGAAGAAAGTGATGAAACCAATAATAGATTATCTGAAGGTTTCCCAGTCATTGCACGGCCGAATGGAGTTGATTTAGCAGTAAGAGAAGGCGCAATAAAAACAATACCAGAAATACCTCGCCCTAATGAGCAATTTGTAGTAGAAGTTAGAGTAGATAACTTAGGCTCCAACGATGCTTATGATGTGGATGCAAGTTTGGAAATAAAAACCGATAAGGGCTGGCAACAAGCATCTAATACTGAAATAACCAGAATATATGGTCAAGGATCTACACAAGTTTCCTTTTTGTATATTCCGAATATGTCAGGGCCTTTAGAAATAAGGGTTGACATCAGTGGCGAGTTTGCAGATTTGGATTGGAGTAATAATATTTTTGAAACTATATTACTAATCGATAAATCTACGCTCACGGGCCCTAGGAATTTAAATTTCAAAGTAGGTGAAGTACCATTAGAAATAATTGATATGGAAGAAGGAGGAATAGTAATCACTCAGAGAGATTCGTCATTATATATGTATAAGCTTACTCAAAGTAAAAATATAGTCCAATGTAATAATGTATTAGAAGAAATGTGGTCTGGAGAAATTAGTGTTGAAATTGATGAAGATAATATAGCACATCTTTCTTGGACAAGAAGATATTTAGATAACAATGGATACTATAAACAGACTTTGACTTATTCAACTGTTGATTCATCTTGCCAAATGACGCCAATTCAGGATTTAATGCCTCCGATACTATTATCGGATGGAAAATATTGGGGCATAGATATGGATAAGAGAGATACAGAGATAATAATTTCAGGATATCATCAAGATATTTTTGCTGGAGGTAGTTTTCAAGAAAGTACTGATATATTCTTGCTGAACACGGATTTACCAATATCTTCTTCTGATTGGTCATTGAATGAAAATATAATTTCAGATATTGATATTTCATCAACATCATTAGATAACTTAGAGATAGAATTTGGAGTTGGAGATGAAATACACTTACTTTACCAAGAGAATAGAGACGATACTACAGGAATAGAGAGATTAGGACTTTGGTATGCTCATGGCAAACTAGATGAATCAGATTGGGCATTTAAGAAAGCCATTGGAGACCAGGCTGCCCTTCCAGAGATGATCGTAATTACTGAGAAAGAAGATGAAAAGATAATATCATGTTGGAGAGAAGGTAGTTTAGATGGCTCAGAGATAGTATGTATTATTGCAGATTCATCATTTAGGGCCATTAACAATCAAATGAATAACTTCCCTGCAAGAGGATTAAGAAATATTGAATTTATTGAGACTGAAAGAGGCATCCAAGTTTATTTTGATAATGTCGGTCCAACGGGGCCTCAAATACAATATGGTTTGATTAATTTTGAAGAAGAGTGGCTAGGAATTTCTGACAGGCTAGGAAGCGGTAAATTGCATACCTCAACAAAGTCCCCTTCTAGTACTGAGACTTTGATATTACATACATCCAATAATGGATGGCAAATTAGATCTTTGATCGATGACGAAACTAATAGGGATAATGATATTTCAGTCCTCGATTGGTTGAAGATTCAATTAGGATTATCAAATAATGATCAAGAATTTAGAATTTTAGTTATTGGAGTTTCAGTGACAGTTCTAATTTTATGTGCCATTATTATGGTTACTACTTCAACCCAAGGAATGAAATGGATTAATGAAAAGAGGAAAACTAGAATAAAAGGTTCAGTGAAACTTGAAGATGACGTAATTGATATTATTGGTGAAGACGACATAATGGTTCCTTCTACTGATTTGGACTCTATAGAGTTGATCGCTGATGATAATTTATCAAATAACAAAGAAAATCGTAGATTAAGAAGGATTTCGAGAATAGAGACAGGTAAAGAAATAGAAGAATTTGAAGTTTTTCCAGTTGAAGTAACAGAAAATAAACAAGTAAAAGAAACTCTAAATGATAATAATCAGATAGTTTGCCCATTCTGTAATTCAAGATTTGGGATTACAATTGGCATATCTGCAACTAGGTGCCCGGTTTGTGAAGAGAGAATTACTCTTTGAAAGTTAATTTAGATGAAAGATACTCCGCCATGTTTCAATACAAATTCTCGTTGTAAATCATTGAACCATTCCAACATAGAGCTAGAAAACTGAACAGATATTATCTCTTTATCGGACATTAAATCGTCTTGAATTCCTTGCAATGTCCCAGGGGCGGCACCACAAGATATACATGCGCCATCTAAATTCAATATTAGAGATAGTGCATTTTTACCATTATTTAATTTTTCAACTGAAGAATAATCAATAATAATACTGCCTCCATGGCCGTCTAATGCTGCCCTAACTGGCCCCAAACGAGCCATTAAAGCAGGGATTAAATCCTCATGTGAGTCTTTTTGTAAAGTTACTAGAGATAGCCCCTGCAATCTAGATATTTCTTCTGAATCAATATTTTGTAATATTCTCTTTTGAGATTCTATTTTCATTGCCTCTTCAATTTCTAAACGATAAGATTCTGTAATTTTTTTTGAGTCAAAATCATCGACATTTGGTAAATCCACGACACTCGGATAGGCCACTATAATTTTAGGTTGACCTAAAATGAGAGGGAATCAAAAGAGATATTCAGGCCTTAAAAGAGAGACGTTCAAAAGAGATGATAGACGCACGTCGATTATGGATTCGGGAGTACCACTTCTTAAAATTAAAAATCTCCATGCAGGCATTGATGGAAATCAAATCCTTAATGGCATAGATATAGAAATTGGCCCTGGAGAAATTCACGCGATAATGGGACGAAACGGAAGTGGCAAAACTACAACGGCAAATATCGTCATGGGCCATCCTGACTTTGATGTAGAAAGTGGAGAGATAAAACTTAATGGCAAAGATTTACTAGAATTAGAGCCATGGGAAAGGGCGAAGAAGGGTGTATTTCTATCTTTTCAATATCCACAAGCAGTTCCTGGCCTACAAGTTGGTAATTTTCTAAAGAAATCTGTTGCAAGTATTAATGGTGAAGAAGCCGCCAAAGGTAAAAATTTTAGAGAATTACTAAAAAAATCAATGAAAGAACTGAATATGCCTTCCTCATTTTTATCTCGATATGTAAATGATGGTTTTAGTGGCGGTGAAAAGAAAAGATTTGAAATATTGCAAATGATGTTGTTAAAGCCACAATTGGCAATTTTGGACGAAACAGATAGTGGTTTGGACATAGATGGAATTAGAACTGTTGCCACTGGAATTAACTCATCCATCAGAGGGACTAATTCAGGTGCGTTAATAATTACACATTATTCAAGAATATTAGACTATATTAAGCCAGATAAAATCCATGTTTTAATAGATGGTAAAATAGTTGCTACAGGAGATGCAACTCTTGCTACTGATTTGGAAGAAAATGGATACGATTGGTTAGAAGAAAAAGTAAGAAATGGAGGAGATTAATATGGAGAGTTCACAAGAAGCAAGAGACGTCGTAGGAGATTATAAAGCTGGATGGCATGATACAGAAAATTCAACGATAAGATTTGATTCAGGATTATCAGAAAAAGTAGTTAGAGATATTTCAAAAATTAAAAATGAGCCTGAATGGATGACTGAAATCAGAGTTAAAGCCTACAAGCATTTTACTGAAAGAGAAATGCCTACATGGGGTAATATGAGCATGTTAGAACAAATAGACTTCGAAAAAGTTTGTTATTATCTAAGATCTTCAAGTGCTACTGAGAATGATTGGGATGAAGTTCCTGACGAAATAAGAAACACCTTTGAGCGTTTAGGGATACCTGAAGCTGAACAGAAGTGGCTATCAGGCGTTACCGCACAATATGAATCTGAAGCAGTATATCATAGCATTAGAGAAGATTTAGTGTCCCAAGGTGTTATTTTCCTAGATATGGATAGTGGGCTTAAAGAATATCCAGATATAGTCAAGAAATGGTTTTGTTCAGTTGTTCCATATTCTGATAACAAATTTTCTGCCTTGAATACTGCGGTTTGGTCTGGAGGATCTTTTATCTATGTACCAAAAGGAGTACATGTTGAAATGCCAGTTCAGGCTTATTTTAGGATAAATGCGAAAAATATGGGGCAGTTTGAGAGGACATTGATTATTGCAGATGAAGGAAGTAGTATTCACTACGTAGAAGGATGCACCGCACCAACTTATTCTACAGATTCATTGCATTCTGCAGTCGTGGAACTTGTTGCCCTACCAGGATCACACATACGCTACTCAACTGTTCAAAATTGGAGTGCTAATGTTTATAATCTTGTCACAAAAAGAGGTATTGCGCATGAGAATGCGAAAATAGAATGGGTCGATGGGAACATAGGTAGCAAATTAACAATGAAATATCCATCTGTTATCCTCAAAGGAGAGGGATCACATGCGGAGGTAATCTCTGTTGCTTATTCTGGAAATGGACAACATCAAGATGCAGGTGCGAAAATACATCATCTAGCCTCAAATACTACTAGCAAGATATTATCAAAAAGCATTAGTAAAGATGGAGGCAGAGGATCATATAGGGGAATGGTCACGGTATCTCCAAAAGCAGAGAACTGTAAACTGAATATTGTTTGTGATGCTTTGATATTGGATGATGAAAGTAGATCTGATACTTACCCAACAATGGAAGTTGCAAATTCTTCTGCTAGATGTGAACATGAAGCAAGTGTATCAAAGGTTAGTGATGAACAATTATTTTATTTAATGAGTAGAGGGCATACAGAGGAAGAGGCTTTAGCATTGATAGTAAATGGATTCTTTGAACCTTTCACCAGAGAATTACCGATGGAATATGCAGTTGAATTAAATAAATTAATGGCACTGGAAATGGAAGGAAGTATTGGTTAAATGGTGTTAATATGAATGCCATTAATAGGTACAAAGAAGTCTCAGGAACTACAGATAGGGCAGATCATCTTTGGAGATATACTCCGTGGAGGAAAGTTCACCCAACGGGCGATATTGAGACGGTTCCGGATGTAATAAAAGAAGTTAAAATAAGATTGGTAAATCTTGATGGTACAGAAATAAGTAAGGGAATTAGTCTTCAAAAAATTAATCAATCAGGAGAAGTTTTACCTGATGTAGATTTAGTTGCGACTACGTTTTTAAAAGCAGTATCTGAAAAGTCAAAATGGGTTTTAAAAACAGAGCGGAAGTTTGTTTCTGAAACTCCAATATTGCTAGAAATAGAGGCAAATAACGATATTGATTCATTAGAATTAATTCTTGATATTGGAGAGATGAGTGAATTTGAAATGGTAACTCTGATTAAAGGTGAGACAAAATGGATGGGATTGTTAAGATCTGGAAGAATTGGGAACGGATCAAATATTAATGATATTACAGTAGGTTTACAGAAAAAGGGAGTATTATTGAGGTTAGATTCCATAACATTAGGCAGAGATGCAAATATGATTACAGGTACAGTTTCTTCTGGAACTCAGAGAACAAAGGCTGATTTAAGATATAGAATGAGCGAAAATGGAAGTAATTTACAAGTTCTTGGATCAATATTATCAAGAGATGATATGTATCTTGACTATCATATAGAAATTCAGCATGATGCCCCAGAGACATTTAGTAGACTGAAATGGCATGCAGCTTGCGGAGGTAAGAGCAGGACTATTGGGACAGGGATGCTAAAAGTTTCTAAAGGCTCCACAGGTACTGACGCCGCACAGAATTTTCATAATCTATTATTATCCAAAGATGCTGAAGCAGATGGTATTCCAGAATTAGAGGTTTCAGAATCTAATGTTGTTGGATGCGGCCATGGGATTGCGAATGGCCCCATAGATGAAAATCAGGAATTTTATTTACATTCTAGAGGATATTCAAAATCTGACGCTAGATCGGCACTAATAGCAGCATTCCTAAATTCAACTTTAACGAAAATGGGTAGCCCTTCCTTACATGGTTGGTTAAGTAAATTATTAACATCAGAATTAGAAGTAATGAATAAGTGAGGAGTTTAGATGAATTCCAGAAATGGACTAGATAATCGAAAAAGTGAGAAAAAAATTTCTAAAATTTTATCTTTTATATTTGGTTTTTATATTTTATTATCTTTTTTAGCACCTTTAATGATGGAAGAGGGTTCTGTTCCAGAATTATCAGGAAGAGCTAACGCAATAGATTATGCTACAGAACAAAGTTGGGGGAATTTAGAAAATGGAGAAGATTCCGAGATAGGACATGATCAGTCTAAGCATGGAGGCTTTTTTGCATGGTCGGAATTGAATCCTATTTGGGCAATAACGTATTTATTAGGAGATATTAATTGCCATCAAAAACATGAACGTTCCTGGGAGATAAATGACAACCAAATGCCAATATGTACAAGAGATGTTGGAATTTTGTTTGGTATTGTTTTTGGGTGTTTATTTTTTAGAATTAGAGGGTCTAATAGATGGACCATAAGAGATACTTTTCTAACCATAATTCCAGATAATGGACTTTCTATAATTTATAAAAAAGATGCACGTATGTTAGCAATGTTTTTGCTGATAGCATTATCAATAATACCCATAGGAGTAGATGGTTTTGCTCAGATGCTAACAGATTATGAGTCAACTAACTTAAAGAGAGTAATCACTGGCTTTATTGCCGGTTTTGGACTTGGATGGTTAATATGTTCAATGTTAGCTGCGAAGCCAGAATATTTTGAAAATTCTGAGAAAGTTGTTTTACCAATTGGGTCATTATTAAAAATAAAATAAATTTAACTACCATTCCACCATTTAATTAAATCTTCTTCAGAGTTAATATTATTATTATTATTATTTTTCCTTCCGTTACCTAAAATATTTAATCTAGAAATCATAGAATTGATTGCTTGAAAGTTTTGACTTTCTTTAATTATCTGAGGTAAAGAAAAACGAAGATGAGTATTTGGATTACTTTTTTGCCATCTTTTAATTTCTGATCTTATAGGCCAAATTATTAATAATAGTCTACCAAAGGGGTAATAATCATCTTTTAGACGTGATTTTGGAGTTTCACCTGATAAGATTGTTTTGGTTTGTGATATCCAAGATAACTCTGAGTGTAAGAATTTGATAATTTTTCTAGAATGACTATATGAAACATTCCTAACTGGCCCTAATGCTTCTCTTAATTCTGAAATATCTGCTGAATTCATTAATGATAAAGTACCACAGATTGAAGATATTGAATGACTAAGAATACTTTTGGGAAATAATATATTATCTTCTTTAGAAGATTTTTGGAGTTTTTGATGATGTGTTTTCTGAGCATCCAGAAGTATTTTCCATGGTTTACTATTTCCAAGCCAATTTTTATTATTTCTAAGAGGTTGTAATCCGATATCTTCCAAGGTTGACTGACCATCTAATGAATTCATTAGTTTCCTCAGATGGAACATTTCTACGTCATGAGTTTCAACATTAATTGGAGATGGTTTGGAATGTAAGAAATTTTTTACGGCTATAGTTAAATTTTTACGAAAGTTATTTTCGGATGTTTCATTAAGAATTGGACCGATAATTGCCCCCATATCAAAGGGAGTTGGCATTTCAAATCTTCCAGAAAGTAAGTTTTTGTAGCCTCCTCTAATTTTTCTTTGTAATTCTGATGTTTCAAAATATTCTTTTTTATCTGATAAATTTCTTAATGTTCCAGCTTTAATTCTTTTTAATGCGATTTCAGGATCACAATCAACCCAAATACAAAGATCTGGAATTAGTGCTGCTGAATTCATATGAGCAACCCTTTCTAATCCCAAATTACCAACAATTCCTTGATAAACCAATGAAGAATGTATATTTCTCTCACTTACTACAGACCTACCTTCTTTTAGATGGGGCAAAATCCATCCATGTGAATGATCTAATCTATCTGCAGCGAATAATCCTGCTTCTCCTTCGGGTTTTAATTTCTGCATTTTTACAGATTCTATGGCCAAACGACCTAACGGGTGGTCCCTTCTTGGTTCACCTGTTTTTTCTACTGATGTGAATGTAAATTCTTTCTCAAGAATTTCTGTAACAATTTTAGCGGCTAGTCCTTTACCACTGCCGTCCCCTCCTTCAATACTAATAAGATACATAAAATTCCTCATTCAATATTATTATCTTCAAGGATAAATTGATGTTTGGTGAGGCTGGATAATGCCATTCCAATGATTATTAAAAGGGGGCCTACAAATAATCCACCCCTACTCCATAAACCCACGAAAGAGAACCACCATGCTTTTCTATAACTCTTCCCATTAAGGACTTCAATTCCTCCTCTTATTCCGAAAACTCCAGAAATTAATGTTAAAATAGCGATAATAGTAGCAAGAGTTACCGCCTCATTTAGATTACTTTCACCGGTCCAATCAATTTCAATTACTTCTTCGTCATCCCCTGGGGCCATAGTTATCGGTATCTGAGCATGATCCCCAGGAATTAGAAATAGTCTGATTGAAATATTATTATCAAGGGAAGCAAATAGAATTGAGGATGTACGGGGGACCTCTGGAATTTGAAATCTTCCATTTTGATCTGTAAATGTCTCTTTTCCAGTAACAGTTCCATCAGGATTTAACAGAGTTAACCTTACGCCTTCTATTGGGTCTCCGCCTGTATTATTATCGATAAGTGCTGAATTAACAATTCCATTTATATCAGCATAATTATCATCACTAACCAATGAACCTGATAATATCTCACCTGGGTTTGCTGAAATTGCCAAAACCCCAAATATTGTACCTAAGAGGCTCCCTACAATGATTAGAAATGCAGCAGAAATTCTGGTTGCAGAATCTTCAGATAAATCAGAAAGCCATATTTCAATAGATGACATAGTCTCATAATCGATATCTGTTTTCATTATTCTTCACCTCCCTCGTCAACTTTCCCAGAGATAGGTCGCTGTTCATGTTGTCGCATAAATGTTCTATAAAATAAAAAAGTGAAAGCTGGCCATGAACCGGGCATCACAAATATTGTAATTGCAATTAGACTAATTAATGAGAAGAGAAGATTGAATGTAAAATAATCTTTAATATGATTGTTATTTGATTGTAAATTAGAATTATTACAGGGAATAAAGGATTCATTAGATGATAAAAACTCAACAGAATACATTTTTTCCCAATTTTTTCCAGTCAATAAAAAATAATTATCTTGTTCTGAGTAAGCGATTCCATTTAAAACTGAATTTGAATCTTTTTGGTTATATGATAATGATTCTAAATTTATAGAATCCTGAACGACTCCATTAGTACTATTAATAGAAATTATTCTATTTTCATTCCAAATATTTGCATAAATCAAATCCCCTACACACTCCAATTCATTAATATTGATAATTTCTTTATTATTTTCTCTTACAGTAATTGTTGAAAATATACTAAAATCATTTATATTTCTAAATGATAAAATTGATGACCCATTAGACATGATAAAGAAATCTTCATTATTGCATAATCCCCATCCTTCTCCAGTATAGTTGTAATTTCCTGTTAATTCAAAAGTATCAATATCAAATATTTTTGCATGCTGTCCTTTCCAAGTCAGCATAATTATTGAATCATTTAATATTGATATTCCTTCTGAAAAGACATTTGAATCAAAGTTTTTTTGGCGTAAAATTTCTCCAGTAGTCATATTTAATTCTCTAAGACTAGAATTTCCATAAAGTCCAGTAGTTTCAAATAATCTGGTTCCTTTAATCTCCAATCCTTGAGTGAATGAATCAGGTTGATGATCAATGATATTTAGTATATCAAAGTCCATTTGATTATCAGTACATAGAGAAGATGCTGAAGAATTATGTGGTATTAAAATAACTATTAATACGCATGAAAATATTTTTTTTAATTTATTATTATACAATGTGTATGAACAATGCTCCATTGACGTTAAAATATGTCTTTTGGCCCAGCAAATTACATTAATACAGTGAGTGAACAATATGTCGGCTAATAATATCAAAACTAAATCATTGATTACGTTTTTAATGACTTCAGTACTAGCATTGTCTATTTTTACCCCTTGTGTTTTTTCAGAAGAATTGTCTGAAACGCAAGATACAAAATTCATTACAACAGGCCTCTCTGAATTCTCCCCTACCACTGAGGGAAAGGAATACATGTTTAACGGTGATGATTTATCTATCTTTTCTGCAACTAGTTTTCTAAAAAAACAATGGTCAGATGCTGAATATCCGGGACTAATATTACCATTTTCAGATGGGCAACAATCTAGTAGTTCCATTAGAAGTTGTGAGAATGCATGGAGCATTGGAGAAAGTGACAATATTTCAACCACTGGAGGTACAATAACTGCTACAGTACAGCGAATTTCTGCGAACTCTGCTATATTTGTTGAGAATGGCAAGATTGTATCATCAACGACTCTAAATGATATAGTTTCGACTTGGGAAACAACCATTTATCCAACAGATACATATTATTTTGGAAATCCTCCAGATGTGGACAATAATTGCCAAATAGAAATAGTGATTTATGGAATAGACGGAGTTGGAGGTACAGGAGGATATTTTCAACCAGGCATATCTTCAATCAGAGAAAGTCTTTACTTTGATATAGATGATATGAATTCTAGAAATACGATATTAGCCCATGAATTTGAACATCTTTTACATAATTCAAGAGATCCATTTGAGTATTTATGGATTGATGAAGGAGCAGCAGATATGGCGGCATATTTGTGTTTTGGAACCACGGATACGTTGAGTTATCATGCCAATGAGTGGGCACAAAACTCCAGTGTTAGTGTCAGATGGTGGAATGATAGGATTGCAGATTATGGAGCAGGGTTCTTATTTTTGATGTATATTTCAGATAAATTGGGTGGAGGGGACGCCATTCAAAGACTAGTCGCCGACACTGCAGTTGGGGGTGCCTCTATAGAAAATCTAGCAATAAATCCTGAACCGGGTTCAACCCCAATAGGGACAACAATGAATGATATTTATGCAAATTTTAGTGCGGCGGTTTCACTAGACAGTCCTCAAGGAGTATTTGGTTTCTCCAATCTAGATTTGACCTCCGAGTGCAATACAGGATCTATTTGCAAAGCACAACTCAGTGGAGAAAATAACCAGTGGCTAAATAGTTGGCAAAGTGAATCTGAAAGTATTGAAGGCTGGGGTATGAGATCTTATAAATTTAGCCAAGGTGATGGAAAACCATTAAATTTAATGGTTTTACCCACACAATTTGGTTTTGTTGGAACTATTTTAGTAAAAGAAGCTGCTACTGGGACATGGGTTATGTCAAAATTAAGAATAGATTCAGCAACTGGAATAGGGACAGGATTGGTGCATGGCTTTGGAAATATTACTAGTGATGTTTACCTATTTGTTTGGTATAATTCGTTAACGGATGATTGTGACTATAATTTTGTCAATTGTGGGATAATGTCAGGATCTTATCCTACAGCATCTTTTACAGTTTATGCAGATTTAATTAGTGAACCAGCAGAAGTTACAATAGATTCAATAGATATTTTTGATAGAGATGATGATGGATTTGAAGATAGTGTTGAATTAAGTTTTGAAATTATCTCGTATGCATTCTTCGAAATAATTCAAGTAGAATTTGTGGCCTATATAAATAATACAATAAAAGACGCTATACAATTGGAAGTTACTGCCGGAAATGGGGAAACAGAAATAGAAATAATTTGGTTTACACCCCCAACAACAGGAGAATGGACATTTGGAGTAGAAATATATGATATTACAGGTGAAAGTCAAGATTCAGCCTTTTCCCTTCCCACATATCTACAAAATATGAAACCGGAAGCATCAGGATCTATTGCTACAAATCTTACTCAAACTTGGACATCTTTGAATATATATGGAGGAGGTTATGATGTTTGGGGTTTTGGAGATATCAATGGCTCTTTTACAAATAATGAGACTCCAATAGGATATATATGGGATTTGGGTAACGGAGAATTCTCAGGACTCAAGAATCCCGTGCATATTTATGAAGCAGAAGGAGAATATCAGATTACATTAATCGTTCAAGATCAAGGAGGTTATTATTCAGAAATACAAATTTGGGACGTTATAGTAAATGATTCATCTACGCCTATACCAATAATTACTGTAGCAGGAGTAGATATAGAAGATGAGATTACTATTCTGACATTTCAAAATATAAGATTTTCTGCCATCAATTCGTTGGATAATGTTCCTTTCCAGAAGTTGAACTATACTTGGGATTGGGGAGATGGGATAATTGAATCTGGAGAGGGACTTTTTGAAGCCTACCACTCTTGGGTAGATGGTGATTCAAACGGCATATCATATCAACTTACTTTGATAATTTTTGACGGTAAACACTACGCAGAAAATACAATACAAGTCAATATTCTAAATAGAGTACCAAGACAAATATTCCAAGGGAGTTTGCAAACTGATACCCTAACTCCTTTAGAGATGCCTGATATTTTCACTGATGACGATGGGATAATTGTTGAATATGAGTGGTTTTTTGAAGGAGGAGTAAATATTTCCGATACGGGAGTTGGATTGACATCAGATTTTTCAGAGACAAAATCTATCAAGTCAAATCCTAAGATTAGTTGGTTAGAGCCGGGTCCGAAGAACGTTACTTTACAAGTAACCGATGATGATGGGAATTATACAACTATTGATTTAATTATTGAAGTTAATAATCAAAGACCTGTGGCGATATTCAATCGTCCTAATGATGGAATGACAAGTACTGCATATGTTTTTCAAAGTTCATCATTCGATTCTGATGGAGATTCTTCCGCTTTAATTCATGTATGGAATATATCTGATATGGATGAATCTATTTATGATGTTAATTCAATAAGTAGAACGTTTGCAATACCAGGACTATATTCTGTGAGTCTAATAGTCATAGATGATAAGGGGTTATCATCTGCATCAAAGACCTATTATTTCAAAATTGAAAATCCATTGCCCATTCCCATATTGGAATTTAGACAACCTAGCCTAAATGGTTCCATTTTGGGATATGCCCCCGGAGATACGGAAAACATTACTTGGCGAGTGCCTAATCTACAAGGAGGAGGGATTTTTATTGCCCCTAACATGCCAATAATGTTTGATGGTACAAAAAGTCATGATTCAGATGCTAGATTTATTGGCAAAGATTCACTTGATTTAAACGATCCCGATTGGAATGGTATTACAAAATGGATTTGGGACTTTGGAGATTCCTCGCCTGAGACATTAGGGGCAATGGTTTGGCATAGCTATGATTTACCAGGAATATACAGGATTAAATTCACCGTATTGGATAATTTTGAAGGTGGAGAATCGAATAGTACATATCTAACTGTACATGTTTCTAGTTCGCCAGATATTCTAACTCTAAATCCAATAGGAGATGAATACGTAACTGTTGGAGATAAAATTAAATTAGATATTGAAGTTTCTGATTATGATTTATCTTCTGGAGTCATCGCATGGATGGACAATGATGCGTATGAAGACAGCGATGGAGATGGCAATACTACAAATGACAAGGATGTAGACCTTACAAATCAATTAACGATAAATTGGGATTTTAATGTTTTTGAAGATTCTAATTTTGATGGAAACTACAGAAATGATTGGATTGATTGGGAAAATAGGAATTGGGATACTCCAGGAGATTCGAGAATATCAGTTCAGGTATGCGATGGAGTTGAAGTATGTTCTTCTAAGGATTTTGTAATAACAGTACTTTCTACGACTGAAGATAATTCACCAAAAACATTGTCAGACCTTACTTTGAATGATTTCATACCAAATAAAGAAAGTTTTGGAGTGCTTAGTTTAGTTGCAATTGTTTTGGTACTTGGATGGTTTGTAATGAGGCAAAAGAATGAAGATGAAATTGATGCTATCGATATGATGGAGACTTATGGAGTGGAGGTGAAATTAGAAGGTGGGTTACCAGGAATGGATCAGCATAATCCTCCTCCTCAACCAAAATATTTGACGGTTGAAGAACGAAAGAATAACGAATCAGGATATGTTCGTCCAATTAGAACGAGGCGCGAGAGATGAAAAATGAAAATAGTTTCTTTGCGATTATAACAAATGTAATGATAATTCTACCAATAGTTATTTTTGGTACTAATTCAACTATTACTAGTGTAAATGCAGCAAATGATTGTGAAGTTTCTATTGATAGTTCATGGGATGTAGAAGAAGCGGTAACAATTCATAATGTAGATTCAGGAAGTACTATACCTATATTTGGCGATTCAGTGGGATATTCAGAATCGAAGGCACCATTGAAGCAAGATTTTGTATATGAAGTTGTTATTGAAAATGGAGGTGCTACAGCGATAAGTATGAAATTAGTGGCTGGTTATAAGTATAATTTTTGTATAACATTTAGCCCTATATTAGGCAGTAATTCTACCGTAGCAAAAGGAGATGTATACTTAATGACTAAGAGTAATTGGGATTCTTATAAAGCAGAATACAATAGTAGAGAATCGGAAAATATGGCCGAAATAATAGAAGCAATGCCTGTAGAATGGAGAGATATGTTGACATGGATACCATTTAGAGATGTCCATTCATACGAAGGAGAAAAATATAAACAATTTTCAGTTGGCATAGATTCCAGTGGCTCTTCATGGACATCAATATTTGGTGATGAATCAGCAAATGATTACTATTTGGTACTAGATGGTTGGGACAATAGTAGACCTAATGATTTTGGTTCAATTAGCGACGATATGAATGCGGAAATATTAGTAGAAGTAGAAGAAAGATTATCAATACCTCCATTTACAGCATATTTATTAATTGGTTCATTGCCAATTTCTTGTATAGTCATACCAATAGCACTACATATCGCATACAAAAATGGTGCAAAAGAAGACATTAAAGATTCACCACCAGAACAGATTCCATTTTTAGAAGATGCTTAATTGATGAATTATTGATACTCTAGCATTTCCCATGCAGTTTTAAGATCAGCAGTATTTATCATGCCCTTTTGTGCCAAATGCCAACCATTTTCTATGGTTGAATAAACTATTGCTTGGCCTAAAATAGGAGAATGAATACGGTTCCAATCACCTGCTTGGCCAACTCCCATAATAGAAGTCTTAATATCTGAATTTCTCAAATCCCAAGCCGCTTCAAATAGATTTATTCCATCAGATCTTCCAGATGATTTATAACAAATTTTTATTATATCTCCCGCATCGATGTTATCCTTCACATCTCGAATTATTTCTTTTGAATCCGGAGAATCATCATACACATGTGATGAGGCGATAATTTTAGTGTCCCCTTTTTTCGCCACATCACATAACTTGAGTCTTTCTTTAGAGTTGATATTTATTTCCAAATCTATCCAACTCACACCACTTTCTATTGCTTTTTTCAATACGTCTAACCTTTGTTCTTCAGTTCCTGGAAAATGACCACCTTCCTTTTTTGACCTACAAGTCAAAATTACAGGTAAAACAATACCTTGTCTCAACGAAATGAGTACTGAATCTAAATCTAAATAATCCAGATCTTGGGGTATAAAAAGTATATTCTTTTTGGATTTTGAGACATCTTTTTCTTCCCCTTCTTCGGCCAAGATAATTTCTTTTTTAGTCCATAATAGGTCCAGCCTTACTTCGACTAAATCAGCACCTATTGCAGTTGCGCTTGCTGCATCTTTTAGGACCTCACTAATGGTGCATCCCCTCAAAGTTACACACACCATCGGCATATCCATACCGAAAGCCGAGTTGAGTTTTCTGTTTAATTATGTCGTGTGATTTGATTTTCTTAAAAACTCTTGTGAACATAAAAAAACATAGTAATTTGATAGATTTTACCATAAGTTTTGCAAGGGTTGAATAACCCCCTTACACTAGGTTATTTGTTCTCAAATGAGGGTTCCCTTTAGGGAACCCTCAGGAAACTAGGTGAAATAATGAATGATAAGAAAAATATTCCTGAGAATGGACATAATCAAGAATATGATGCAGCGAGTATACAGGTCCTAGAAGGTTTAGAAGCCGTAAGAAAAAGACCTGGGATGTATCTTGGTGATCCTCATGATGGAACGGCATTGCATCATTGCATATGGGAAGTTGTTGACAATTCAGTAGATGAGCATCTCGGAGGATATAGTGATCTAATCGAGGTAGGAATTAATTCAGATAAAACTCTCACAGTTAGAGATTATGGCAGAGGAATTCCCACGGGCATACATGAAGAGTTTGGGATATCAGCAGCAGAAGTAATAATGACAAAATTACATGCTGGAGGTAAATTTGACAATAGTTCATATAAAGTATCTGGAGGTTTGCATGGAGTCGGAGTTTCAGCGGTGAATGCAGTTTCGGAATGGATGGAAATGACAATTCATAGAGGAGGAAAAAGATATTATCAAAGATATGAAGCTGGAATTCCAGTTAGTCCGTTGAAGGAAATAGGGAAATGTGATGATAGCGGTACTGAGATAACTTTTAAGCCTGATTTAGGAATATTTACAAATGTAATAGAATTTGAATTTGAACAAATAGATACTCGCTTAAAGGAAACTGCATTTTTGAATGCAGGTCTTGAGATTGTTATAACTGACCTCAGAGGAGATGATGAACACGTTAGTAGACATCACTATGAAGGAGGACTTAGTGAATTTATTACACAAATAAATTCTAGAAGAGAAGTTATGCATTCTGATGTCATAGAAATTAGTGGAGAGAGAGAAACTGAGAAGGGCCCCGTTACCATAGACTTAGCACTTCAATGGTCAGATGCCTTTAGTGAAAATATCTTATGTTATACTAATATAATTCGTAATAGAGATGGTGGAACTCATATGACTGGTTTAAGAGGAGCATTGACTAAATGTGTGAATAATTATGCCAAAAAAAGAAATTTACTGAAAGGAGATGCACTATCTGGAGAAGATGTCAGAGAAGGTTTGGCCGCAGTAGTTAGCGTGAAACATCCTGATCCGTCTTTTTCATCTCAAACAAAAGATAAGTTAGTTAGCAGTGAAGTAACAAGCATTGTCGAAACTGTTGTTTATGAGAAACTGGGTGAATTTTTTGAAGAAAATCCTACAGTTGCTAAATCCATTGTTGATAAAGCACTCCTAGCTTCAAAAGCCAGAGAAGCTGCGAGAAAGGCTAGAGATTTGACTAGAAGAAAAGGGGTACTAGAAGGAGGGGGATTACCAGGTAAGCTTGCTGATTGCCAATCAAGGGATCCTGCAGAGTGTGAAATATATTTAGTTGAAGGAGATTCTGCTGGAGGTTCTGCGAAAACAGGTAGGGATAGAAGAATTCAGGCGATATTGCCCCTCAGAGGGAAAATACTGAATGTTGAGAGGCAAATGAATAATCTTGTAAAGGTATATAAAAATACGGAGATTCAAACTATGATTAGAGCTTTCGGAGCAGGCATAGGCAATACTCCTCCTGGAGAAGAAGTACAAGATGGGATGTTTGATACCAAAAAGTTACGTTATTCGAAAATAATTATAATGTGTGATGCAGATATCGATGGGGCGCATATAAGAACATTGATGTTGACATTTTTATGGAGATTTATGAGGCCTGCAATCGAAGAAGGTTATGTATACATTGCACAGCCACCTTTGTATCAATTAACGAAAGGAAGGGTGAGTAAGTACGTTTTCTCAGATGAAGAAAGAGATGAGGTAGTCATGGAATTACAAGGAGATAATCCTAATGCAAAAATTGGTGTACAAAGATATAAAGGATTGGGAGAAATGAATCCTGAACAATTATGGGCAACTACAATGGACCCAAATGCACGAACAATGCTTAAAGTAACAGTTAATGATGCAATTGAAACAGATAGAATGTTTGAGATTTTAATGGGAGAGGATGTTCCCGATAGAAGAACGTTTATTGAAAAATATGCTAAGGAGGTGACGAATCTTGACATCTGAAAGTTTTGATGATGGAACTAATCAAGCGGAAAATAAAGCCCCTGAAGGTAATATTTTGAATCATCCACTTACAAAAGAAATGAAGACTTCTTACATAAATTATGCAATGTCAGTGATTATTGGACGCGCCCTTCCTGACGCCAGAGATGGGCTAAAGCCAGTACATAGAAGAGTTCTTTATGGGATGTATGAAGGAGGCCATACTTCAGAAAAGAAATTTAGTAAATCTGCTCGTTCTGTTGGAGAAGTCATGGGTAAATATCACCCCCATGGAGATCAATCAATATATGATACAATGGTCAGAATGGCTCAAAACTTCTCTTTAAGATATCCTTTAGTAGACGGACAAGGGAATTTTGGTTCGATTGATGGAGATCCACCTGCTGCAATGAGATATACTGAAAGCAGATTAGATAAAATTGCAAAACACATGTTAGATGATATAGAAAAGAGAACTGTTGATTTTCAACCTAATTTTGATGATTCTGAAAATGAACCAACCGTATTGCCTGCTAGACTTCCTAATTTACTATTGAATGGTAGTGACGGCATTGCTGTAGGGATGGCGACTAGAATGCCGCCTCATAATTTATTAGAAGTTTCTGGAGCGGTAAAAATACATGTTGAAAGAATAATTGAACAAGGCGTTAAAGAAGAAAAAATGCCAGAAATTACCATAGAAGAATATATGCAATACATCGCAGGTCCTGACTTTCCAACTGGTGCAGGGATTCACGGAGTAGATGGTATTTATGATATGTATTCCACTGGTAAAGGAAGATTTCATGTGAGGTCAAAATGTGAAGTCATTGAAGATAAAAAAGGTAAAAGAATAATAATTCACGAAATTCCTTATCAGGTAAAAAAGGCTGATATGTTAGTACACATAGCTGAATTAGTAAGTAATGGTACTGTCATAGGAATTAGAGACATAAGAGATGAGTCTTCAAAAGAAGGCATAAGAGTGTTGATAGAAGTAAAAAATAATGCTGATCCTCATGCGGTTTTAAATCAATTATTCAAATCAAGTAGATTACAAGAATCATATTCAGCAAATATGATGGGGATATTAGAAGGTAGACCTGTCTTGCTGACACTCCCTGTAATATTACATACATATGTAACGCATAGAGAAAACGTAATCGAAAGAAGATCTCAATTTGAGTTAGATAAGGCAGAAGCTAGAGCGCATGTTCTTGAGGGATTAGTGAAAGCACAAGAGAGAATTGATGAGGTCATAGAAGTAGGTAAAGCAAGTAAGAGTAGGGAGCAATTTGAATTAGTTTTACAAGGTAAAGAACAAATAATTGAAAGAATAGAATTATTTGAATTTAGTGAGGCTCAGTCTAAGGCTATTGCTGAAAGGAGATTATATCAACTCAGTCAGCTTGATGTAAATAAAGTACAAAATGAATTTGAAGATTTGAAGTTAAAAATAAATGATCTGATGGAAATAATAACATCTAGGGAAAGAAGATTGGGCATATTAGTAGATGAGTTAGAGGAAATGGTAGAGAAACATAGTGATGAGAGGCGCTCTTACATTGACCCTATGCCACTTTCCATGGATAGAGAAGACTTAATTGAAGAGCGCGCAATTGCCATTACACTTTCTGAAGATAATTACATCAGGCATTCACCTGTAGAAAATTTCCGAATACAAAATAGAGGAGGGAAGGGTTTGAAAGGCGTTGCAACGAAAGAAGAAGACACTCCTAAATCAATTATAACCTGTTTTAGTAAGGATAGGTTGTTAATATTTACCGATCAAGGTAGAGTATATGGACTAAAAGCATGGGAAACTCCCTTAGGAAGTAGGCATTCTAAAGGAAGCCATATAAGAAATTTACTTGAGAGTCTTCGCGAAGAAGAGAATATTATTTCGATAATGCCAATCAGTAAAGAACTAGTGGAAAATCCCCAAGGGAACTTTTTACTTTTTGCAACACATTTAGGATTGATTAAGAAAACAAAATTAGAAGAGTATGTTAAAATAAACAGAAATGGCAAATATGCTTTAAGATTCAAACTTGAAGGTGACAAGTTGGTAAACGTAAGAAGTGGCACTAATAAATCCGATATTGTAATGATTTCTAGCACTGGATTTGCAAGTAGATTTGCTTGTTCAGACATAAGGGCGTCGGGGCGTGTTTCTGCAGGAGTTTGGGGCATAAGGACAGGAAGTAGAGGAAATGGAGGTTGTGTCGTAGGAATGGTTGCAACTGAGGATACAGAAACTCAAATATTGACAATTACCAAAAATGGAATGGCCAAAATGAGTCGTCTGGGAACATCAGAGAAAAAACAAGATTTAGATTCAGATGGTGAGCCTAAAATAGATAAGAAAACTGGCGATATAAAGATGATTACAGATGGTTACAGAAGAACTCGTCCAGGCGCTAGAGGAGTATATACTATGGACGTAGACATTACCAATGGAGATGAAATTGTTAGTATCAAACACATACCTAATGTGAATGACAATCTTTTCTTATTAACCAAAAAAGGGATGATGATTAGAATTAAAGCTTCACAAACTAAAGCGACCAAAGGTAAGAAATCTAAAGGTACAAGAATCATGGAATTAAGAACTGCTAACAAATCAGGATACATGGATAGTATAATTTTTGCAGCACGCCTGCCAGCAGAATTAATTGACTCCGAAGAAGAATAGAGATACCGCTCTACTTAAGCGGGCATCTGAAGTGCACAGCTTGTTGCGGCAGTCGCATAGCCTGGCCATTGCGATGGATTGCTAATCCATTGGTGTTTCACCGCGGGAGTTCGAATCTCCCCTGCCGCGCCACCAATATAGGAGTAAGTTCAAGTTTCAATATACTTACAGATATTCCATGAGTGCCATACAGAGCATAATAATGGCTTTCGCGGGAGTTGTAGTATCATTATTATTTATCCGCTATATGATGCTTAAACCGTCTAATGATCGCTCTTGGGTAAACGATAATGATAAACTTGCTAATGCAGATTTTGAAGGGGATTTTGTCACAATAAGAAATATCAGAGACTTTAATTGGAGAAGTACAAGAGATTATGATGAGAGGTGGATTGAAAAGAAATTTAATTTAACTGAAGTAACTAAGATATGGTTTATTCTAGAATATTTTGATCCAAAGAAGAGGCAAATGGCCCATACAATTTTGGGATTTGAATTCAAAGATGGAAGTAGGATATGTTGTTCAATAGAAGTAAGAAGGGAAAGAGGTGAAAAATACCATCCAATTAGAGGATTTTTTAAGCAGTATGAGTTAATTTATGTTTGGGCAACTGAAAGAGATGTCATAGGCGTCAGAACTAGATGCAGACGAAAATCAGTAACACACCTATTTGAAGCGATTGTTTTGGGACCAGGTAATGAAAGAAGGATGTTAGAATCTTATCTTAATAGAACAAATAAATTATTCAAAAGTCCCGAATGGTACAATACTATGACGAATACTTGTACCACCAATATTGTAAATCATGTTAACGAAGTTTATCCCGGGAGAGTGCCAAGAGCGATAGCCATATTTTTACCTGGTTTAAGCCCTAAGATATTATATAAGAATAATTTAGTGAAAATAGATACTTCAATAGAAAATACATTAGAAAAAAGTATAATTGATGATAAAGCCAAGAACTGGGATGGAGAATCTGATTTTGGAAATTTCATAAGAGAATAAATAATAGAAACTTGGATTAAAGAGAATTATGGAGAGATAGTATGATAATTCTGAAACCAATGAAATTATCAGGCCCTGTTGAATGGAATTTACCTCCTTCAAAAAGTCATATGATAAGGTGGTTAGCAATAACATCTCAGAATGAAAAGGAAACAATAATTAAATTTAATGGAGAGCCGGGGGATGATATAAAATCTATGAAAAAATGTATGGAAAGTTTCGGAGTAAAAGTGTTTGAAACTGATAATAAGTGGAAAATTAGAGGAGTAAATTTGTTAGAAAGTGATATCAGAGATAATATTTTAGATTGTGGAAACTCGGGTACTACAGCTAATTTTGTCACTGCAATGGCGTCCTTATTAGACAAAGTAGTGACTGTAGATGGAGATGATTCTCTAAGAAATAGAGATTTTTCAGAAATAAATAATACATTGACTACCAATGGAGCCTCGATTACATCCAATAAACCACCATTTACAATTACAGGTCCGATAAGTTTTCATCGAATATTGGTAAATACTGAAATTAGTAGTCAGCCACTTTCCTCTCTGATAATGGCTTTGCATAAAATTAAGAAAGAAATTATAATTGAATGTACTGGAAAATCAGTAAGTAGAGATTATAGTGAATTAACATTTGAAATTATAAAAAAATGTGGAATTTCTGTAGAAAGAAGAGACAATACGATAATTCTAAAAAATAATAATTTGAAGATACCTGAAATTATCGAAATACCTCAAGAAATTAGTCTTATCCCAATTGCCATTCTTATGTCAGAACTTCATGATGTAGAGTTCATCATTGATAAATTAGGAGAAAGTAGCTTTTTATCTGATTCAATTAAAATGATTAAAGATAAAGAAAAAAATATTCTTGATTTAAGAGATTGTAGTGATTTCATAACTCCTGCTGCAGCTATATTAGCGATTAGACGAGGAGGTAAAATTATCGGAGCCAAACATGCGAAGGGAAAAGAATCCAACAGAATTGAAAAAACAGCAGGTCTCTTGAAAGTTTTTGGTATGAATTGTGAAATAACTGAAGATGGATTAATAATTGAAGGAAAACAAAAACCCAAAAAACCTGAAAATCCAGTTGAGACACATCTGGACCATAGGATAGCAATGACTGCGGTGGCCTTGGCAACTTTTACTGGAGGAGAGATTCTAAATCCTGAGATATCAAAAATTACTGATCCCATGTTTATGAGGAAAATTTTAGACCTCGTGGGTGATTAGTTAGTGTCTGTACAAAACAATATTGGCACTCATTTTCTTCTTCTATGTGTTGCGATAATATGGGGTTCTTCTTGGGCTGCTGGGAGAGTACTCAGCAATGGAATAGATTCTGATACTCCAGCTAATTTAGGGCCTGCAACTGCCGCATGGCTGAGATATGCAATTGTGGTTATAATGTTCTATTTTTGGTTTTTATATAAATCTATGAGTGGAGATCGAGTTAGATTCCTTCCTCCTGACCGATATACTTGGAGATCAATGATAATATTGGGTATATTGGCAGTTATGATTTATCAATTATTCTTTATGCATGGAATGAAATGGACAGCGGCAGGTGATGCTTCACTAATAATTCCAATTAATCCAGTTTTTACTGTCTTACTGGCATATCCAATGCTTGGTCAAAAAATAAGTAAAAGAATATCATTTGGATTGGGATGCAGCATAATTGGCGTATTTATTATCATAGGATGGAGCCCTAATACAGAAATACCATTTGATGAAAGAATTCTGGGTGATATAATGATAATTATTGCTGCTTTATCTTTCGCAGCGAGTTCGATAATTACAAAAATAACAATACAGGATAAGGTTGAAATAAATATAACGGCAACAGAAATAGTAATTTGGTATTCTTTTATAGGTTGGCTGTTGTTAAGTCCATGGATGTTGTATGAAATAATAGGTGACCCACTTCCTAAACCATCTAAAACGGAAATATTAATGATTTTTTATCTAGGATCTTTTTCTACAGTTTTGGCATACGTGTGGTTCGCCAAAGGAATAGAAAGAATTGGCCCTACCTCAGCATCTTCATACATATTTTTAGTTCCAGTATTTGGAGTATTAACTGGTTGGGCACTACTAGGAGAAAACATTAGTATATCGATGATAATTGGTTTTGCAATGATTGTGATTGGAGTAAGAGAAGTTCAAAAGGAAGGCGAAAGAATGAATAGTCATTCTAATTAATCTCATATAATTGCCTTATTATTAAATACGGGAGGTTAGTCGCCAACAAAAGAGGTTCATCCCATGGCACGTAAACCAGCAGTAATGTATCGTCAAATAAAGGGACAAGCATTCACTAGGAGAAAGTACACTGGTGGTGTCCCAAACAATAGAATTCTACGTTATCATATGGGCAATAGGAAAAGAGCTGAAGCAGGAGAATTTAAAGTAACAATCGAATTAAAAGCAGATAATCCTTGTCAAATTAGAGATAGTGCATTAGAAGCAGCAAGACAGGTTGCTAATGCAACCATTAGGACGACTGCTGGGGTTGATGGTTACGCACTCAGAATGCATACATATCCTCATCAAATACTCAGAGAGAATAAGCAAGCAACTGGTGCTGGAGCAGATAGAGTTTCACAAGGAATGAGGCTTTCATTTGGGAAAAATGTAGGTACTGCAGCCAGAGTTCAAAGAGGTCAAACAGTAATTTCTATAAAAACCGAACCAGAAAATTATTTGGCAGCAAAGGATGCTTTAAGGAAAGCCAATTGTAAATTTCCAACACCGTGTACAACTTCAGTTTCAAAAGGTTCAGAGCATTTGAAAGGTCTAGTATAGTCGTGGAATAACATGGGAGATTCCAATCCTTTAGAAATCTTGCAAAATTCCCTACTTGGGGCACCAATAATTTGGAAAGGAGACTATCCTTATTTCATACATCCAATCTCTGATGGGATTCCAAGAATGGAAGCAGAGGTCTTGAGAGCAACTAGGGATTTGATAGTAGAAAGTGTTGATTGGGATAAAATAGATTTGGTAGTAAGTGTAGAAGCAATGGGACTACCGCTTCTTGCAGCAGTAGGAGAAGCCTCAGGTAAGCCAACCGTAGTTATCAGGAAAAGAACTTATGGAATGAAAGGTGAAGTAAAGGTAAATGTATCAACAGGATATTCCGAGTCAACTGTTTATATTAATGATATATCATCAGGAGAAAGGATTCTAATTGTTGATGATGTGATTTCCACTGGAGGAACTTTAGAGCCAATTCTGCAAGCCCTAGAAGAAATGGGAGTTATTCTGCAAGATATTGTCATAGCAATAGAGAAAGGAGAGGGGAAGAAGCGTTTGGCTTTAGAAAGACCGAAATGGCCAATAAGAACTTTAGCAAAGATAGAAATTATTGATGGAAAAGTAGGAATAATTGAATGAGGTTTGATTATGGATTTAGAAAGGCATGATTTTCAATTAAGTGAATTGGTTGAAAAAATCAAAGAAAATGATAATCGTCTAATTGCACTTCAAGTTCCTGAAGGGTTAAAGATGCAGGCATTGGAAATGATGGATAAGATAGAGGGAGACTCTGAAGCCAAGGTAATATTAGCTGCAGATCCTTGTTATGGTGCCTGTGATTTAGTTCATGATAAGATGAAGATGATGGGGGTAGAATTGGTAGCCCATATGGGACATAGTCAGATGAATATAGATTCAGGAATGCCAACTCACTTTATCCCTGTAACTTATGATGGAGATCCTGAGATAGAGCCGGTCCTCAATATTATCTCAAAACATAAAGCAATGTCAGAACATAGGTTGATTGAAGTAGAAAATAATAATAATCCTGTAATTACTGAAGATGATGGTAAGGCAAGGTTTCTAGATGCAGTAGGAAGAGTTTCTCCTTTAAAAGGAAATAAACTTGGATTGGTGGGTTCAATACAACACCTTCACCTTCTGGAAGAATATAAGGAAAGATTTGAAAGGGCAGGTTTTGATGTTGTGATACCAGTTGGAGGAGAAAGGTTAACATTCCCAGGACAGGTTTTAGGATGTAATTATTCAGGAGATAGGGACGATATTGGGCATTACTTATTCCTTGGCTCCGGAGATTTTCACCCAATAGGTTTAGTGATGCATACAGGAAAACCATTAGCATTACTAGACCCATATAATGGAGAAGCTAGTGAGATGTCTCTAGATAGAATAGAAAGAATACTTAGACAAAGATTTGGTTTGATAATGGCGATAGATGAATGTGTTAATTTTGGAATATTGATAGGAGAAAAACCTGGGCAAATGAGGAGAAATCTTGCTATTCGTATGAAGAGATTACTAGAAAAACATGGAAAAAAGGGATATTTACTTGCACTTGATCATGTAAGTCCAGATTTGATAGATTTCTATCCTGTTGATGCATTCGTCAATACTGCGTGCCCGAGAATAGCAATTGATGATTCAGTAAGATATGCTAAGGCACTAATAACTCCATTCGAACTAGAAGTTGCTTTGGGAGAAAAGAAATGGGAAAATGGATATCAATTTGATGAAATTCCGTGAATGGAAAAGATAATAAAAATAAATATAATTTTATTCGGTTTATTCTTCCTCATCGTCATCGGCCAATAATGATTCCCAATCCAAGTCATCTTCAGCAGATAAATACCAAACTGCACCCATGATTGCTGCTAGAAGTAGTCCAAAAATATCCTGAGTACTCAATCCTGTATCAGGCCTAAATGCTTCATAATCTGAAGAAGTAATAAGATCGACTAAGAATAATTTATCTCCTCCGAAAACTATTCCAGTCATATTGAGTAGTTCAAATAGTACTAACACTACTGTTGATATTAACAATATTTGTCTAACGTTGCCGGGCAATTCCAAATCCATATCAATAATCCAATGAAAGGTCTTATATTAACTATGCCACTAAAAAGACAAAACTTATTCAATAAATTCAATATTAATCATTTTCGAGTATTTTTTTAGCCATGTCCGACCATGAGTCTAATTTCTTAGAATTGATTATTGCCATTATATCAGAGTCGTTCATCTTTGATATCTGCTCGATAGTAGAAATTCCTTGCATATTAAGTCTTTTTGCACTGACTTTACC
>CEWO01015510.1_pt1 | contig 33356 bp, 31 predicted proteins | sample 361561 | NCBI WGS metagenome assembly CEWO01 (sample SAMEA2623627, study PRJEB7988) | marine metagenome | isolation source: saline water (ENVO:00002010), including
CTCCCAAAGCAGGCGCGATAACCGGGCTACGCTATACCCCGAAAAATGGTATGCAAAAATAAAAAATTTCTACAGCAAAAAACAAAAACAAAAACTTTTATTTTGCGGAGAGGAAGGGATTCGAACCCCCGGTACGCGTAAGCGCACAACTCCTTAGCAGGGAGCCCCATTCGGCCACTCTGGCACCTCTCCAATTTCTAAAATGAACTATTTTTAGGATTGCAAATGTATACTAATATCAATTCTCCACAAATATTATAAGAATTATTTTTAAAGGTAATTTAAGCTTATCTTTTTAGTCAAATGTTATATTTGCAAATCTATAAACTCTATTATGATTAAGAAATTACTTTTAAGCCTCTTTTTATCAACAGTTCTAATCTCTTGTGTAAAGAAAAGAGACCTTACTAAAAACACTATCATAGCTCATATCCTTAGCCAGCCTGATGGACTACATCCATTTAATGACAACTCTGCAATGAGAACTTTTATATTTCAATATACGCAAAAAACACTAATAAAATTAGATATAGAGTCATTAGAATATATTCCTACTTTAGTTAAGGAAATACCAGAAGGATCTGAAGATAATCTATCATTTGCATATGAAATAAAAGATGGGATTAAATGGGATGATGGAACTCCTCTTACAGCTAAAGATGTTGCTTTTTCAGTAAAAATGATGCTTTGTCCTCTGACAAATAATGCCCAAATAAGAGGAAACTATACTACAGTAATAAAAAGCATAGAACTTGATCCTGAGAATCCACTAAAGTTCACTATGCATGCTCATAATATAAATTGGGCAAATAGATATATCTTCTCTGAACTTTATATGGTACAAAAATCAAAATGGGATCCAAATGGCGTTCTAGACAATGTTTCTTTTGCTGATTTATTTGCTGAAGATTTTAAAGAAACTGAACAGCTTTCAGATTGGTTTAACAAATATAATGATGCCGACAATTCATACAAACCAGAAAGACTAGCGGGTCTAGGAGCATATCAAGTTACTGAGTGGGAGGCTAGCCAATACATTACAATTGAGAAAAAGAATAGCTGGTGGGGGGCTGAAGATAATTCAGTCTACAACAAAGCTTATGCTGATAAAATTATTTTTAAAATAATTAAAGAGGATGCATCTTCCTACCTAGCATTAAAGAATCAAGAAATTGATGTAACCTACTCTATAGGAACCGTTAAACTAATGAAACTTCAAGAACGCGAGTATTTTAATAATAACTACGAATCAGCATTTAAAAATAGATATGCTTATAATTATATTGGGCTAAACATGAAGCCTGATGGAATCAAAAACAAACCATTCTTTATAGATCAGAAAGTAAGAAGAGCTATAGCATACCTCACTCCTGTTAATGAAATAATTGACGTAATGGTACATGGTAAGGCAAGTAGACAAGCAGCGCAGATATCTCCTTTGAAAAGCACATATAATGATACACTAGAACTTATACCTTTAGATATCGAGAAAGCCAAAGAGCTTTTAACAGAATCAGGTTGGATTGATACTGATGGTGATAATATCCGGGATAAAATAATCAATGGTATAAAAACACCATTTAAATTTAAATTCTCCTATATGAGCTCACCTACTAGTACAGAAATAATCTTAATGATCAAAGAAAGCATGTATAAAGCAGGGATTGTTGCTGAACCTACTCCAATGGATTTTACACTTTTCTATAAAAATGCAATGGATCATAACTTTGAAGCAATGCTTGGTGGCTGGGGAGGATCTGCATCTTATTCTAATCCTCAACAATTATGGCATACATCATCTTGGGTTACAAAAGGGTCAAATTTTTGCGGATTTGGTGATGCAGAGAGTGATGCATTAATTGAAGAAGCAAATCTCACATTAGATCCTAAAATACATAGAGATGCTTTATTAAAATTACAAGCAAGAATTTATGAAGACCAACCTTATGTTTTCTTGTATTCTACACAAAGAAAATTTGCAATACATAAACGATTTGATAATAGAGGAATGTATTTTGAAAGACCTGGAGTGATGCTTCAGAATTTAAAACTAAATGATGCTTTTTCTTCAAAGAATATGGCACCAACTAATGGACAATAAATAAACAAAATATGTTAAAATACGCACTAAAAAGAATATTAACTTTTATCCCAATGCTTATAGCAATCTCACTAATTGCATTTATTATTAGTATTAACGCTCCAGGGGATCCTGTTGAAAGATTATCAAAAGCTGCTGGCAATGAAGGTTCAGCTGAACAACAATCAGGAGCTTCAAAAAAAATAAAACAAGAACTCAGAAAAAAACTTGGGCTTGATTTACCTATATTCTATATGAGTATTACTGACATCGCATCATCTGACACTCTTTATAAGGTTCAGGATAAATATCATAAATCAAATTTAGAAGCACTAACACATCAAAGTGGTAACTGGCAAGCAGTATCTGATTATTATAACAGTTTATTAAAATTACAGGATGCTCATATGCAATTAAACGCAAAAGATATTGTTGCAAATAACCAATCATTAGTATTAAATGATGTAAATGAGTCTATTAATCAGTTTGGATTTGAAGTTGGAAGTTTGCTAGAAACATCTAAAGCTAACTTAGTAGATCTGAAATTTGAAAAAATGTATTCTCTATTAAAAAACAATCCATTCTTAAATATTTTAGAATCTGATTTAAATAACACAAAAAAAAGCAGAGAAAATCTTTTAATCTTATCTACCAAATGGAAAACTTATATCCCCGCTATTAATTGGTACGGATTTAGTAACCAATATCATATGTGGTTATTTGGTGACGGAAGTTATCGGAAAGGTCTTATGAGAGGTGATTTTGGAATTTCCTACATTGACAGCCAGCCCATTTCAACTAAAATATGGCAAAAAGTTGGAATCTCATTTGGTTTGTCATTAGTGTCAATATTCTTAGCTTATTTAATTAGCATACCTATTGGTATTTATTCTGCTTATAGAAAAGACTCAGCAGTTGATAAAGGAATGTCATTAATCTTGTTTATACTATACTCAATGCCTTCTTTCTTTGTAGGTACACTTTTATTATTACAATTTGCTAATCCTGATAATCTAAGTTGGTTCCCTGTATCAGGAATACAAGATCCCACAACCTTTGACCCTAACTGGGGATTCTGGACAAAAATTAAACACAGAATGCCTTTCTTAATATTACCAATAATAACCTACACTTATGGTTCCTTTGCTTTTTTAAGTAGAATCATGCGTGTTGGTATGATTGATATTGTATCGCAAGATTACATCAGAACCGCAAGAGCAAAAGGATTAGGAGAAAAAAAGGTGATTCTTAAACATGCACTCCGAAACTCATTACTACCTGTTATTACGGTATTTGCTTCTATCTTCCCTATGGCAATTGGTGGTAGTATTATTATTGAGGTTATTTTCTCCATACCAGGTATGGGAGTTGAAGTTTTTAATTCAATCCTTAATTATGATTACCCTATGATTATTACCGTATTTACTTTATCAGGATTTTTAACAATGGTTGGTTACCTGGTTGCTGACTTGCTTTATGCAGTTGTCGATCCAAGAATTTCATACAAATAAGATTATGCAGAATACAAACGAAAATTTTTCATTTAAAAAATATGCTTGGAATCAATTCAAGAAAAATAAGATAGCTCTTGTTTGTTTATACCTTTTACTAGTTTTAGTAATTATAGCTGTATTTGCACCTTATATTGCAAATGACAGACCACTTTATGCAGTCTATAAAGGAAATACGCTTTACCCGGCACTTGCAGATGAAACTCGTACAGATTCAATCTATAATAAACAAGGTGATTTTGTTCAAGTCTTACAATATGACATTACAGATTGGAGACAATTAGATTTAACTTCTGTTGTTTGGGCACCTATCCCTTATTCACCATCTAGTATGGATAGGTACAATAGAGATTACGCATCTCCATCTGGAAAACAAAGATACAAGAATCCAAAGGGTGAGATTATAGAATCTCCTTCAAAATTCAGACATAAATTAGGTACTGATGGAATTGGTAGAGACTTAGCTGCAGGCTTAATACATGGGACACGAATATCACTTATGGTTGGATTAGTATCAATGGGTATTGCTTCTCTAATTGGAATTATTTTAGGAGCATTAGCAGGCTTTTTTGGAGATTCAAAATTAAAGATGCCTAGAATAAAATACTATTTCACTTTATTTGGCTTATTTATGGGTTTATTTTATGGATTTGGCCAAAGGAAATATGCGCTAGCAGATGGATTCAGTCAAAATTTCGGATCCGGAATGCTAGAGATGTTATATAGTATTCTCTTAATAGTAGGTATCGTATTATTTTTCAGACTACTAAGCAGGTTACTCATGAAAGGTAAATTAAAAGAAGAAGTAAGCGTCCCTATTGACACCTTTGTTTCTAGAGGGATTGAGTTGTTAAACTCTATTCCAAGGTTATTACTTATTATTACAGTTACCGCTGTGGTTGAGAGAAGCATTTGGATAGTTATGATGATAATTGGAATTACAGGATGGACAAGAATCGCTCGTTTTACAAGAGCAGAGTTCCTACGTATCCGTTCCTTAGAATTTGTTCAAGCTGCTGAATCTTTAGGATACTCATCAATGCGCACTATCTTTAAACATGCATTACCTAATTCATTAGCTCCAGTGATGGTTAGTATTGCTTTCGGTATCGCTTCTGCTATTCTGATAGAGAGTGGTCTTTCCTTTCTAGGAATTGGCGTACCAACTGATATTGTAACTTGGGGATCATTACTTAACCTTGGAAGACAAAATCTTGAAGCATGGTGGTTAATTATCTATCCTGGGATGGCAATATTCTTAACTATTACAATCTACAATATGATCGCGGAGTCAATGCGAGATGCGCTAGATCCTAGACTAAAAAGTTAATATTCGGATTATATAAAAGGTTTAAATCAATACTTAAATAATTCTTTACTTATTTCTATAAGAAACTTTTATATCTCATCAAAATCAACAACAACATTTTCAGATGCAGGTCGTGCTTGACAACCTAAAACAAACCCCTCAGCTACTTCCTCTTCTGATAAAGAATAATTTTGGTCCATACTTACTTCTCCCTCAATTACTTTGGCCTTGCAAACACAACAAACACCTCCCTTACAGGAGAATGGAACATCAGCACCAGCATTCATTGCTGCATCTAAGATTGTATCTCCTTTTGAAGATAATTCAAACTCAAAATCATCACCATCTACAGAGACCATAACATTAGAAATAATCTCATCATTCTTGATCTCATTACTATTATTTTTCTTAGGATTATCAGCTGAAGTAAATCTTTCAAAATGTATTTTATTAGATTCTGTACCTGCATCTTTTAAAAACTGATTAACATTATCAATCATTTCACCAGGACCACATAAGAAATAAGAATCAGCTTTTTTTAAACTTTTATTGGAATTAAAAATTTTCTCTAATAAAACATTATCGATCCTAGATTTAAAGCAATCAACAACATCTTGCCTTGAAAACACATAATGGATAAATAATTGACTCTGAAAATTTCTCTCTAGATATTTAAGATCATTAAAAAACATCGTACTTTTCGCACTTTGGTTTCCATAAATTAAAGTAAAAAAACTATTTGAATTATAATTAAGAACTTCTTTAATCATAGATAAAATTGGAGTAATACCACTTCCCGCACAAACAGCTACATAATGGCTTTCTTTTTCGTTAGGATCTAAATAAAAATTACCAGTAGGAGGCATAACATCTATAGAATCACCAACTTTTAATTCTTTGGTAAGGAAAGTAGACATCAAACCATTATCAATACGTTTAACACCAATTTCAATTCCTTCTCCAGGAGCAGAGGATAGCGAGTAAGATCTTCTTATATCTTCATTATTAATTTCTTTACGTAAAGTAATATATTGCCCAGCTTTAAACTGGAAAGCATCTTCTTTTGAAACATCAAAAACTATCTTAACTGATTCTAAAGTTAAATATTCTATCTCTAAAACCTTTAAGGCATAAAAGTTCTTCATTAAATGTCTAATTTTATTACAAAAATACCATTTTACAAAAAAAGGATACACATATTATTATAAATATAATAATATAATTTAATAAATTTGCAGGATAAATTTAATTATATGCTAGAAGAATCGTTTCAAGAACAAATTGATGCTGAAAGAAAAATAGAACCAAAAGACTGGATGCCAGATGATTACAGGAAACATCTTATCCGGCAAATGTCTCAGCATGCGCATTCTGAAGTAATTGGAATGCAACCAGAAGGTAACTGGATAACAAGAGCTCCATCACTAAGAGCTAAAATGATATTACTAGCTAAAGTGCAGGATGAGGCAGGACATGGTCTCTATTTATATTCAGCTACTGAAACCTTAGGAATTAGCAGAGAGGAACTAGTACAGCAATTACATGAAGAAAAAGCAAAATACTCTTCGATCTTTAACTACCCTACTCTTAGCTGGGCTGACATGGGAGCAATTGGGTGGTTAGTGGATGGAGCAGCTATTGTCAATCAAGTATCTTTACAAAGAACTTCCTATGGCCCATATTCTAGAGCTATGGTGAAAATATGTAAAGAAGAAAGTTTCCACCAAAGACAAGGATATGAGATAATGGCAGAAATGGCTAAAGGTACTGCAGAGCAAAAAGAAATGGCACAAGATGCTTTAAATAGATTCTGGTGGCCTTCAATTATGATGTTCGGACCACAAGATTCTGATTCTCCAAGAACAGGAAATGCAATGAAATGGAAAATAAAAAGACAGACAAATGATGAGTTACGTCAAAGTTTTATTGACAAAACAGTTGGTCAGGCTGAAGTTATAGGACTTACTATCCCAGATCCTGATTTAAAATGGAATGAAGATAGAGGTCATTATGACTTCGGTGAGATGAATTGGGAGGAATTTTGGAGTGTTGTAAATGGAAATGGCCCCTGCAATAAACAAAGACTTGCTCATCATAAAAAAGCACATGATGACGGAGAATGGGTTAGAAATGCAGCAAAGGAATATGCTAGAAAGCAAGAATTATTACTAAATTAAATAATTACAATGGCAGAAAATGAAACAGTTTGGGAAGTATTTATTCAGAGTAAAAATGGCTTAGCGCATAAACATGTTGGAAATGTACATGCTGCTGACAAAGTGATGGCATTAGAAAATGCAAGAGAATTATATACAAGAAGAAATGAAGGATCTTGTATCTGGGTAGTTAAAGCAAGTGAAATTGTGTCTTCAGAAACTGAAGATAGTGAGGCATTCTTTGATCCATCAAATGATAAAATGTACCGCCACCCAACTTTCTACAATATGCCTGAAGGATCGAAACATATTTAATAGTTATGAGTAACCTTTTTAAATATACTTTACGAATAGCAGACAGTTCCTTAGTGTTAGGCCAAAGAATGTCTGAGTGGTGTTCAAAAGGACCTACCTTAGAAGAAGATATCGCCCTTTCTAATATTGCATTAGATTTATTTGGGCAAGCTAATGGCTTCTATGAATATGCTGCAGAGCTTGATGGATCTAGATCAAAAGATGATTTAGCATTTAAAAGGAATGAAAGAGAATTCTTTAATCATCAGTTATCAGAACAAGAAAATGGAAACTTTGGAACAACAACAGTAAGAAACTTCTTACACGATGCTTTTAACTTCTTATTTTATACAGAACTTGCTTCTAGTAAAGATGAGATTTTAGCAGCCTTAGCTGCAAAATCATTAAAGGAAGTTAAATATCATTTACGTCATTCTAGTAATTGGTTAATTCGTTTAGGAGACGGAACGAACGAAAGTAATCTAAAAGTACAAGAAGCTTTAGATTTCTTATGGCAATATACTGGCGAACTATTTGAAATGGATGAAGTAGATAATGACATGTTAGATAATGGGTTGGGTGTTGATAATATTCAATTAAAAATCAAGTGGGATGAATTGATTAACAACACTCTTAAAAAAGCAAAATTAAAACGACCTATAGATGGTTATATGGCAACTGGAAGCAGAAAAGGGATACATACAGAATACCTTGGCTTTCTACTTGCTGAAATGCAATTCTTACCTAGAGCATATCCAGATGCAAAATGGTGATACAAAGCATATATGGAAACTACTAGATCTAGTTCCTGACCCAGAAATCCCTGTAATTTCAGTAGTTGAACTAGGTGTCATAAGAGATATTACATTTGCTGATAGATTTTTCACTATCCTTATAACCCCTACTTATTCTGGTTGTCCAGCTGTTAAAACATTTACAGATGATATAAAAAAATGCCTTAAAGAAAATGGGATTCGCAACTTTAAAATAAAACTTATTTATTCGCCTGCTTGGACTACAGAGTGGATGACTGAAAAAACAAAAAAGAAACTTAAGAAATACGGAATAGCTCCTCCTGGAGAAACAGTTGTTTGCCCACAATGTAATTCTAAAAAAACACAATTAATAAGTCAATTTGGAGCTACTGCCTGCAAAGCAATGTATAAATGTTCAGATTGCTTGGAACCTTTCGAATTCTTTAAATGTATTTAAGATCTAATTTTTCTTATTTTAGCTTTTTAATATTTAAGAGATGATAAAACTAGATATCTTAGATGGAGTTGGAAAAATAACATTAAATCGACCTGAAAAATACCACTCCTTTATTAGGCAAATGGCCTTACAATTACAAAGCACATTAGATCAGTGTAATGAAAATAAGCAAGTGCGTGCAATTCTTATAACAGCAACTGGTAAAGCTTTCTGTGCTGGACAAGATTTAGCAGAAGCAATTGACCCTTCTATTGGTAGTATCAGTAAAATCATACAAGAACACTACAACCCAATCATCCGAAGAATTAGAGATATAGAAAAACCAATAATTGCTGCCGTAAATGGAGTAGCGGCTGGTGCAGGAGCAAGTGTAGCTCTTGCTTGTGATATTGTAGTGGCTACTGAAAGTGCTTCTTTTGTTCAAGCATTTAGTAAAATAGGATTAATACCTGATAGCGGATCAACATTCTTTTTACCAAGATTAATTGGCATGCAAAAAGCCGCTGCACTTATGATGACGGGAGAACCAATATCTGCAAAAAATGCAGAAAAGATGGGTATGATTTACAAAGTATATTCAGATGAAGACTTTGAGAAAGAAAGTTGGGATTTAGCAAGTAAATTAGCAAAAATGCCTACTAAAGGGTTAGGACTGACAAAAAGATTATTAAATGCTTCTAATACCAACACTCTAGAGGATCAACTAAATATGGAAGATAAATATCAAGTATTAGCAGCAAAAACAACTGATTTTAAAGAAGGTGTGCAATCCTTCTTGGAAAAAAGAAAAGCAAACTTTAAAGGAGAATAAAATGATTAAAGTAAGTGTAATTGGTGCTGGAACAATGGGGACTGGAATTGCTCAAATAGCTGCTACAAAAGGACATGAGGTATGTTTATATGATTCTTTTGAGGGTACTGTTGAAAAAGCTAATGACAAACTACATAAGATCCTTAATCGTTTAATAGAAAAAGAAAGAATATCTAAAGATGAGAAAAAGAATATCTTAGCAAGAATCACTTTCACAAAAAATATTAAAGACATTAAGAATAGTAGTTTAGTTATTGAGGCAATAATTGAAGATCTTGAAAGTAAGCAAAAATTATTTAATAAAATTGAAGATATAGTAGACGGAAACTGTATCATTGGTTCTAATACGTCATCTCTTTCTATTGCTTCTATTGCAGGGGTATGCAAAAAAGCAAACAGAGTAATTGGAATACACTTTTTTAACCCTGCTCCATTAATGCCACTAGTAGAAATAATACCTGCTGTACAAACTTCTAAAGACACAATTGAAAAGTCAAAATCAATAATTGATAGCTGGAAAAAAGTTACAGTTATTACAAAAGACACTCCAGGATTTATAGTAAATAGAGTTGCTCGTCCTTTTTATGGAGAAGCAATTAGGATCTATGAAGAAGGAATTGCTGATTTTTCTACTATAGACTGGTCTTTAAAAGAGATAGGCGGATTCCGTATGGGTCCCTTTGAACTAATGGACTACATAGGAAATGATATCAATTATACTGTAACTGAAACAGTATTCAAAGCATTCTATTTTGACCCAAGATACAAGCCAGCTTTTACACAAAAAAGAATGATGGAAGCAGGCTATTTAGGTAGAAAATCCGCAAGAGGATATTATGATTATTCCTCTGAAATTCCAGAACCTAATAAAGATAGAGAGCTAGGGAAAAAGATTCTATGGAGAATACTGTCTATGTTAATCAATGAAGCTGCAGATGCACTTTTCTTAAATATCGCAACTAAAGAAGACATTGATTTAGCTATGACAAAAGGAGTGAATTACCCAAAAGGTTTACTAGCCTGGGCTGATGAGATTGGCGTAAAAAATGTACTCAAAGAAATAGAAGAATTACAAAAGGAATATGGAGAGGATAGATACAGACCCTCTCCTCTACTAAAAAGAATGTCTAGAAATAATCAAACCTTCTACTAATGGATATGGCAAAAAAAATAGTAGACAAAATGATCGATGGCGATGCTTTTAGTCAATGGTTAGGAATAAAAGTACTAGAAGTTTCTGAGGGATTCTGCAAAATAGAGATGACTGTAAGAGAAGAGATGACAAATGGCTTTAATATTGCTCATGGAGGCATATCTTACTCGCTAGCTGATAGCGCTTTAGCATTTGCTGCAAATTCAGATGGTATACAGTCTTTATCTATTGATACTTCTATCTCTCATACTAAGAAGGTAATAAGTGGAGACAAACTAATCGCTGAAACACAAGAAGTAAGTAAAAATGAGAAAAATGCGGTTTATAATATTAGTATAAAAAATCAAAATCATATAATAGTTGCTCATTTTAAAGGAACTGTTTATAGAACTAAAAAAAAGTGGCTTAATTAAAATTATGGATACATATATAATAGATGCTATAAGAACTCCTATTGGGAATTTTGGAGGCACATTAAAGAGTATAAGAACAGATGATTTAGGAGCAATCCCTATCAAAGAACTTATAAAAAGAACAGGTGTTGATCCAAAAAGGATTGATGATGTAATATTGGGCTGTGCAAATCAAGCTGGAGAAGACAATCGTAATGTTGCTAGAATGTCACTACTACTTGCAGGATTACCATCTACAGTTCCAGGTGAAACAGTAAACCGTTTATGTTCTTCAGGTATGTCTTCAGTAATTCATGCACACCGAGCAATTGCTGCTGGTGATGGAGACTTATTTATTGCTGGAGGAGTTGAAAACATGACTAGAGGTCCATGGGTAATCTCTAAAGTTTCTAAACCATTTGGTAGAGATGCCCAAATGCATGACTCTTCTTTTGGATGGAGATTTGTAAATCCAAAGATGAAAGAACTTTATGGAGTTGATGGTATGGGCTCGACTGCTGAAAACCTAGCAGAGAAATACAATATATCTCGTGAAGATCAAGATAGATTTGCTTACAATTCACAGATGAAAGCTACAAGAGCACAAAAAGAAGGAAGATTTAATAAGGAAATTATATCTGTTGAGATTCCTCAGAGAAAGAAAGATCCAATAATGTTTAGTAAAGATGAATTCATTAAAGAAAACACATCATTAGAAATTCTAGGGAAATTAAGAACTGCTTTTAAAAAGGAAGGAGGTACAGTTACTGCAGGTAATGCATCAGGATTAAATGATGGTGCTGCCGCAATGTTACTTGCATCTGAAAAAGGTGTTAAAGAAAATAACCTAACTCCTATTGCAAAAATTGTAAGTTCAGCTGTTGTTGGTGTTGAACCTAGAATAATGGGTATTGGCCCTGTAATGGCATCTAATAAAGCATTAGATAAAGCAGAATTAAGAATGGAAGACATGGATATCATTGAGCTAAATGAGGCTTTTTCTGCTCAAGCATTAGCTTGTATTAGAGAATGGGGATTAGAAGATGAAGACCCAAGAATAAATCCAAATGGTGGTGCTATAGCTCTAGGACATCCACTTGGAGTAAGTGGAACAAGAATTTTACAAACTGCTGCTATTGAACTTCAAAAACAAAATAAAAAATACGCTCTGATAACAATGTGTATTGGTGTTGGGCAAGGATATGCAACTATAATTGAAAGAGTATAATGATTTACGCATTTAACGGATATAAACCGGTAATAGACCCTAGTTCTTTTGTACATAAGGAAGCAACAATCATTGGAAATGTAATTATTGGTAAAAATGTATACATAGGTCCTGGCGCATCTATTAGAGGAGATTGGGGAAAGATTACTATTGAAGATGGCTGTAATGTTCAAGATAATTGCATCGTTCATATTTTTCCTGGCAAAGATGTTATCCTACAAGAGAATGCACATATTGGACATGGAGCTATAATCCATGGAGCAAATATTGGGAAAAATAGCATGGTAGGCATGAATGCTGTAGTAATGGATGATGCCAATATTGGGGATGAGTGTATCGTTGGTGCCCTTTGTTTTATAAAAGGAGAGATGCAAATTCCTAACCGAAAAATTATAGTGGGTAACCCTGCACAAATTAAAGGAGAAGTGTCTAATGAAATGCTAGCTTGGAAAAGTAAAGGAACAGAATTGTATCAAAAATTACCAGAAGAATGCAAAACCTTAATGAAAGAATGCGAGCCTCTTTCAGAAATAGAAGAAAACAGAAAAGAAAAACAAAAAATAACTTTTAATACTTGGAAGAAGACACAATGAAAAAATTACTAATTATATTACTTTACTTGCCTATAATTGGGTTTGGGCAAACACATTTTATTGATCAACATAATTTGCAGATGTATGGAAATAATAGTGACCCCGACATTAGTATCAATACTTTTTATAACACCTTCGATACCTGTAGTATATCTTGGAATATTATAACTGATTCTATGCCATCACAATGGGAATTTTCAATTTGCTTTCCATCTTGTTTTATTATTGGAACATCAAGTGGTCAAGATCTTCTTCTTCCTGATGAACAAGTATTTTTAAATTGTCATATGTATCCTAATGGACAAGTAGGAAATGGAGTTATTCAGATGGAGATTACAACAAATAATTTATATAAAGATACGATAACCTGGAATGGATCTATAAGTAATGTCTCATTTATTTCAGAGCAAAATATAAATAACGAAATTCTTAAAGTAACAGACCTATTGGGAAGAGAAACAAAACAAAAAAATCAACCCCTACTCTACTTATACAATGATGGAACAGTAAAGAAAAAAATAATTATAGAATAAGATGAGAAATTATGACAATTACGCATTAGGAAAATGGATTAAAGGAGATGGAGAAGGGACTCCACTGTACAATGCAATTAATGGAGAGCAATTAGGAACAGCTTCATCAAAAGGATTAGATTTTTCTGAGATGATGAATTATGCTAGAAATATTGGAGGGCCAGCACTTAGAAAGATGACTTTCCAAGAGAGAGGATTAATGTTAAAGGCATTGGCTCTACATCTACACTCAATAAAAAATAAATTTTACGCGCTAAGTGCGCAAACTGGTGCAACTAAAATTGATTCATGGATTGATATAGAAGGAGGTATTGGTAATGTATTTACAAACGCATCTCTTAGAAAACAATTTCCTGACCTTCCTTATCACGTTGAAGGTGATATGGCTGCTTTATCAAAAAATGGAACTTTTATAGGTCATCATATCATGACGCCAAGACAAGGTGTCGCTGTACATATAAATGCTTTTAACTTTCCTATCTGGGGAATGTTAGAAAAAATAGCTGTTAACCTTATGGCTGGAGTTCCTGCTATTGTAAAACCAGCAACGTTGACTTGTTTTCTTACTGAGATTATGGTTAGAGAAATTGTTGAATCTGGTATTTTACCAGAAGGAAGTCTTCAATTAATTTGTGGTAGTGCTAGAGGAATTCTTGATAATGTAATAACAGGAGATATAGTGACTTTCACTGGAAGTGCTGATACTGGTAAAATATTAAAAGCACATACTCAATTAATAGAAGAATCTGTTCCGTTTAATATGGAAGCTGATTCATTAAACTGCTCAGTATTAGGAGAAGATGCAGTACCTGGAACTACAGATTTTGATCTTTTCATAAAAGAAGTACAAAAAGAAATGACTGTAAAAGCAGGACAAAAATGTACTGCAGTTAGAAGAATAATTGTTCCTGAAAAACTAGTAGAGGATGTGCAAATAGCATTAGGGAAGAGACTTTCAAAAACTATTATTGGAGACCCTTCCATTGAAGGAGTAAGAATGGGCTCATTAGCAGGCAATGAACAAAAAAATGAGGTAACTGATAAAGTCAAAAAATTAGCAAATAGTCAAGAAATAATTTACGGAAACTTAGAAGAATTTGAAGTTAAAGGAGCAGATAAAAATAAAGGAGCCTTCATCTCTCCTATCCTATTTTTAAATGATGATCCATTTAAAAAGACGGATTGTCATAATATTGAAGCATTTGGACCTGTGTCTACAATTATGCCTTACAAAAACATTCATGAAGCAATTGAATTGGCTAAAATGGGTAAAGGTTCTTTAGTCTGTTCTATTATTACAAATGATATGAAAATTGCAGAGGAATTCGTACTGGGATCTTCATCTATGCATGGTAGAATTTTAGTGCTAAATGAGGCATGTGCTAAAGAAAGCACTGGTCATGGTTCTCCAATGCCTCTACTTACCCATGGTGGTCCAGGAAGAGCTGGTGGTGGTGAAGAGATGGGGGGAATTAGAGGAATTAAACATTATTTACAAAGAACTGCAATTCAAGGACACCCAACTACAATTACAGCACTTACCAAGCAATACCAGGTTGGTGCTGAACAAAATACAGAAGGACCCCATGTATTCAGAAAACACTTCGAAGAAATTGAAATTGGAGATACTGTTATTACAGATAAACACTTAGTTACTCTAGATAATATTGAAGAATTTGCAGAGCTTAGCGGTGATAAATTCTATGCTCATATGGATGATAATTCTTTAGAAGGAACTATATTTACAGAAAGAGTAGCGCACGGATATTTCATTATGAGTAAAGCTGCTGGTTTATTTGTAGACCCTGAGAAAGGACCAGTTCTTTTAAACTACGGAATTGATGAATGTAGATTTACAAAACCCGTTTATCCAGGAATGACAGTTGGGGTTCGTTTTACGGCTAAAGAGAAGATAAGCCAAGAAAAAAGAGAAGATGACGACATTGCAAAAGGAATAGTCAAATTCTTAGTAGATGTTTATGATGATGAAGGAGAAACAGTAATGTTAGCTACCATATTAACGATGGTGCGTAAATTAGACCAATCTTAAATAATGAAAAAAGTATTATTACTACTACTCTGCCTACCCTTAATTGGAATTACCCAAGTAACTAATTATAATGTTACTATTAATTCAACTAATGCATGGCAAGGAAACCTATTCTATCAAAAAGGAGGAGATCAGCCTAGACCTGTAAAGATACTTGATCCCTCAGGAGCAGGAATATTCTCCCAAAATATGGGCATGAAAGGATGGGACTTTAAAGTTAATGATAATAATAAAATCCTTTTTTACATCTATGATGATGGAACAATAAAAAAGAGAATCACAATAAAATAAGAATGGAAGAATACGTAAAATTAAATTCAGAGAATGGAATAGGAACAATAGAGTTCTTTCATCCACAATCTAACTCATTACCAAATCATATCTTAGAGAAATTAGCTAATACAATTACAGATGCTGGAAAAGATGATGAAATTAAGGTGATTATCATTAAGAGTAAAGGAGAAAGAGCATTCTGTGCAGGAGCATCCTTTGATGAATTAGTTGCAATTGACAATAAAGCTACAGGCAAGCAATTCTTCTCTGGTTTTGCCAATGTAATTAATGCGGCTCGTAAATGTCCTAAGTTTATTATTGGACGAATACAAGGCAAGGCAGTTGGTGGTGGAGTAGGTATGGCATCTGCAACTGATTACTGCTTTGCGACTAGATTCTCATCAGTAAAACTATCAGAATTAGCAATTGGAATTGGTCCTTTTGTTGTTGGTCCTGCTGTAGAGCGTAAAGTAGGAAATTCAGCTTTTTCATCAATGACCATAAATGCAACGAAATGGTTTGATGCATCTTGGGCTCGTGAAAAAGGATTATATACTGAAGTGTTTGACACAACAGAGGAAATGGATATGGAAATCAAAAAATTAGCTTCTACCCTATCTCTATCAAACCCAGAGGCAATGGAAGGTCTAAAAAAAATAATGTGGGAAGGGACTGATCATTGGGATACTCTTTTAATAGAAAGAGCTGAAAATAGTGGAGAACTAGTCTTATCTGATTTCACAAAAAAAGCTATAGAAAGATTTAAAACAAAGTAATGAGTAAGAAACTTCATAAAGATATATTAGAAAAGGGTTATTCCTTAATCTGCACTGCTCGTGAATTAAGCAGTATCTATGAAGAGAATAAAGAGGTTACCTCAAAATATGTTCATGCTACTTCAAAAGGACATGAGGCGATTCAATTAGCCGTTGGATTACAGCTTACTAAAAATGACTGGGTAGCTCCTTACTACAGGGATGATGCTATGCTTCTAGGAATTGGAATAACTCCTTACGAGCTAATGCTTCAGCTTTTTTGTAAAAAGGATGATCCATTTTCTGGAGGAAGGACTTATTATTCCCATCCTTCTTTAAAGCGAGAGAATTTACCAAAAATACCACATCAATCATCAGCGACTGGAATGCAAGGAATCCCAACAACTGGAGTAGCCATGGGAATCCAGTATAAAGAAAAAGAAAGTTTAGTTAAATATAAAGAAGGTGAAGAGCCCGTAACTATATGTTCTTTTGGAGATGCAGCAATTACAGAAGGAGAAGTAGCTGAAGCATTTCAAATGGCAGCACTTAAACAACTTCCAATCTTATATTTAGTGCAAGATAATGAATGGGACATCTCAGCTCACTCTTCTGAGACAAGAGCAGTTGACGCTACACATTATGCAAAGGGATTTGGATTAAAAACCTATACTATTGACGGAACAGATTTTACAGAATCTTATAATTGCATTAATAAGGCTATTAAAGAGATTAGAGAAAAACGAAGCCCTATTTTAGTTCACGCCAAAGTACCACTGCTTAATCACCATACATCAGGAGTAAGAATGGAATGGTATAGAGATGATCTAGATGAAGCAAAAAGTAGAGATCCATTGCCAAAACTAAAAGAACTACTTTTAAAGAATGGCTTCACAAACAAGGATTTATCTAAAATAGAAGAAACTGCCAAAAAACTAGTAAAATCAGATTATGATAAAGCATTAAATGCTAAAGACCCAAATCCAGAAGATTTGTTTTTACATGACTATTCCCCTACTACAATATTAGAAGAAAAAGGAGAAAGATCTCCAAAAGATAAAGAGCCTACTTTAATGGTAGACTCTGCACTTTTTGCTATAAAAGAGTTAATGACTAAGCACCCTGAATGTTTATTATATGGACAAGATGTTGGAGAAAAATTAGGTGGGGTTTTTCGTGAAGCAGCAACACTTGCTGAAACCTTTGGAAAGAATAGAGTATTTAACACTCCAATCCAAGAAGCATTTATTATTGGAAGTACTGTAGGTATGTCTGCGGTAGGTCTAAAACCAATTGTAGAAGTACAATTTGCTGATTATATCTGGCCAGGATTAAACCAGTTATTTACAGAAGTAAGTCGTTCAAATTATTTGTCAAATGGGAAATGGCCTGTGAGCTGTATCATCCGGGTCCCTATTGGGGCTTATGGAAGTGGAGGACCTTATCATTCTTCTTCAGTAGAATCAGTATTAACAAATATTAAAGGAATAAAAATTGCCTATCCTTCTAATGGTGCAGATTTAAAAGGACTCATGAAATCTGCATATTACGACCCAAACCCTGTAGTGATTCTAGAGCATAAAGGATTATATTGGAGTAAAATGAAAGGAACAGAGAATGCTAAAACTATTGAACCTTCATCTGAATATGTCATACCATTTGGGAAAGGAAGAATAGTATTAGAATCAGATGAGAATGAACAAAACTCTCTCTGTATTATCACTTATGGGATGGGAGTTCATTGGGCTTTAAATGCTGCTAATTCATACAAAGGAAAAATAGAAATTATAGATTTAAGGACTATTAATCCTATTGATGATAATTTAGTTTTTGAAAGAGTAAAGAAACACGGCAAATGCTTAGTACTTACAGAAGAACCATATAATAACTCCTTTGCTCAAGCTTTATCAGGAAGAATTCAAGAGAATACTTTCAAGCATTTGGATGCTCCTATTTTTGTTTTAGGGTCTGAAAATTTACCAGCAATACCTCTGAATAGCATATTAGAATCTACCATGCTACCTAATACAGAAAAAATAAGTGCTAAAATAGAAGAGATTTTTAGATACTAATATTCAACCCTTGCATGATGAATATTTCCTAATTTATTCTTAAAGAGTTTCTTTAGCTGAGTAATTTCTTTTAATGTAATTGGAGCATTTACAAACTGATTATCATTAATCTGCTTATTAATTACCTTCTCAATGAGTACATCTATATTTTCTGAAGTAGGGTTCTTTAGACTTCTGGAAGCTGCCTCACAAGAATCTGCCATCATAAGTATTGCCGTTTCTTTTGAGAATGGTTTTGGACCTGGATAAGTAAAATCCTTAATATCAAAGTCTTCTTCTGGGAAATCTGTAATATATTGCTTGTAGAAATATTGTACGGTTGAAGTTCCATGATGCGTTCTTATAAAATCGATCAGTTCATCAGGTAAGTTATTTTCTTTTGCTATATCAATACCAATAAGAACATGATTAATAATGATCTCAGCACTTTCATGAAATTTAATATCATCATGAGGATTAATATTTGAACTTTGATTCTCAATAAAATACATTGGATTTCTTAATTTTCCAATATCATGATAAATAGCCCCTGCTCTTGTAAGTAAAGCGTTAGCATTAACTTCAAGAGCACCCATCTCAGCTAGATTCGCTACTTGCAATGAGTGCTGAAAGGTTCCTGGGGCTTCTTCTGAAAGTCTTCGAAGGAGCTTACTATTTGTATCTGTCAGCTCTAATAAAGAAACATCTGATACTAATGAGAAAACCTTCTCGAATATAAAGATAATAGGATAGGCAAATAATGTTAGTGCACCACTAATTGCAAATTGTAATAGTTTTACATCCTCAATACCTCTAAAAGATCCATCATGAATGAATGATAAAGCTATATACACCAATAAATAAACTCCAATCACTTTTGCAACTGACATAAATAGCTGTGCTCTCTTATACATTTTAAGTACTGTAAGGATTGAAACTATTCCTGCTATAAGTTGTAGAAATACAAATTCAAACCCATTTGGCATAATAAAACCAATAATGAGTATAGTAATTAAGTGTACAAATAATGCTACCCTATTATCAAAAAATGCTTTGAGTATTATTGGTGATACACAGAAAGGAATCAAATAAACCCAATCTAAAGCATATGAGATCACTAAATTTGAAACTAAAACCATGATTAAAATCAGTGATAAGATCATACTGATCTTTGTTGTATTATCTAATACCTCACTCCTATATTGTTTAAGAAATAGCCATAGAATTAATAAAGAGAGTCCTAATAAAATAAATTGACCAAATAACACTAAAAAGTATGATCCTGTATCCCATTTTATACCCTCATACTTATGTTTTAAACTTAATAGAACTTGATATTTATCAGAGTTCACCAATTCTCCTTTATTAACAATAACCTGGCCAGAGATTATTAAACCTTTTGTTAAACTTATATTCTGTAATTCACTACTTAATAATTCATTACTTGCAACTCTATCATAAACAATATTTTGTTCTAATGAAGATAATAAAAGTGGTACTAAGAACTCAAAATCATCATCTGACAACTTATTTATTAGATTTATCTTATTCGCAGCAGAATTTACAGTGTAAAACTCATTAATACTTCTTCTTTCTGCTACTGATTCTGACTTCAACAATACTTCAATATTCTCGTCAGAACTATATTGATTATTGTACTGAATGATTCCTTTTGAATAAATATCCTGCAAGAAATTATATCCGAAATTAACTAGATCATTCTTTTTGTTTCTAGCTAGCTTATTCTTATTCTTAAATAAAATAGAGAAGGTAAATCTATTATCTCTTTTCACCCCCTTCTTTTCAGACCACTTCTTCTCAAAGGTATTTACAAACTCTTCTGCCTTAATTTGAAAAATTTCATTAGAATAATTAAACACGGGTAGGTGTTGAGATTCTATAATCTCTTTTTCCTTATTTATTTCATTATCAGACTTTAATACAGAAAAATCAAAAGGACTAATAATTGACTCATGCATCCATGGCTTTCCTTTTGTAAATTCATATTTGAACTTGACTTGTCTAGGATAAGAAAATAAAATAATAACAAGTGTAGCTACAAACAAGAAGAATCTAAAGATTCTCTCATGATTATTTCTAATTTTTGATAAAACTTTTTTCATTATTAGGTTTAATATCAATAGCGAAAATAAGTATAATTTACCTAAATTCGCACCTAATTCAAAATCTTAAAAATTTATAAAATGAAAGAGGTAGTAATTGTTTCAGCTGTCCGTACTCCTATGGGAAGTTTTGGAGGGGCATTATCATCAGTATTAACCACAAAACTAGGTGCGACTGCTATCAAGGGAGCTATGCTAAAGGCAAACATTAGTGCAGACATGATTAATGAGGTATTCATGGGTAATGTATTGCAAGCAAACTTAGGTCAAGCCCCAGCAAGGCAAGCTGCAGTCTTTGCAGGAATTCCTCATGAGGTACCATGTACTACTATTAATAAAGTTTGTTCTTCAGGAATGAAATCAATTATGTTAGCTGCACAAACAATTATCTCTGGAGATAATGATATTGTTATTGCTGGAGGGATGGAAAATATGTCAAATGTACCTCATTACCTTCAAAAAGGTCGAGTTGGACAAAAATTAGGTGACATGAAGCTAGTTGATGGAATGGTAAAAGATGGTCTTACTGATGTTTATGGAAAAGTGCATATGGGTGTTTGTGCTGAGATCTGTGCAAAAGACATGAATATTAGTAGAGAAGATCAGGATACTTTTGCTATTGAATCTTATAAAAGAAGTGCAAATGCTTGGAAAGAGGGAAAATTTTCTAATGAAATAGTGCCTGTTTCTGTTCCTCAACGAAAAGGTGATGACATTGTAATATCAGAAGATGAAGAATATAAGAATGTTCGAATGGAAAAAATTCCAACATTGAGACCAGTCTTTGACAAAGAAGGAACAATTACTGCTGCAAATGCCTCTACATTAAATGATGGTGCTTCTGCACTAATATTAATGAGTGCTGAGAAAGCTACAGAATTAAATATCAAACCCATTGCAAAAATCAAAAGTTATGCTGATGCAGCACAAGATCCTCAATATTTTACAACGGCTCCTGCAAAAGCACTTCCAATTGCATTAAAAAAAGCTGGACTTTCTAGCGCCGATGTTGATTACTATGAACTAAATGAAGCTTTCTCAGTTGTTGGGCTAGCAAACATGCAAATCTTAGGACTTGATCCTAAGATTGTTAATGTAAATGGAGGAGCTGTATCGTTAGGACATCCTCTAGGAAGCTCTGGATCTAGAATAATTATAACATTAATTAATGTATTAAAACAAAATGGAGGTAAAATTGGTGCAGCAGGCATTTGTAATGGTGGTGGTGGTGCTTCAGCAATGGTAATCGAACTATTATAATGAAATACGGCATCTCTAATCTTTCAATTATCCCTATGAGGCATGAAGCCTCTGATCAATCAGAGATGGTAAATCAAATACTATTTGGAGAACATTTTAAGATTCTAGAAAGTAGAAAAAAATGGAGTAAAATACGTCTTGCACACGATAGTTATGAAGGATGGATATGCAACAAACAATGGATTGAGATCGAAGAAGATAATTACAAAAAATTAGATCAAGAGGTTTCAACAATAACAACAGATATTCTAGATATTATTTCAAAAGACCTTCATCAACCAATAGTTATTGGGAGTATCCTCCCATCATTTAAAAGCGGACATGCCATCTTTAATACTGAGATGTATCAATTTGATGGACTTACAACACCAGGCTTTACTCAAAAAGATAAATTAATTGAGAATGCATTAATATATCTAAATGCACCATATTTATGGGGTGGCCGATCTCCATTAGGGATTGATTGCTCAGGACTCACACAGATGGTTTATCGTTTGCAAGGGGTTGATTTACCAAGAGACGCATATCAACAGGCAGAGATAGGAACTACACTAAGTTTTGTTGAAGAATCAGAGCCTGGAGATTTAGCTTTCTTTGATAATAATGAAGGGAAAGTTATTCATGTTGGTATTATTATGGAAAACAACTATATTATTCATGCATCAGGGAAGGTAAGAATCGACAGAATTGATCAGCAAGGAATATTCAATAAAGATCTAGGAAAACATACTCATAAATTAAGACTTATAAAAAGCATTTGTTGAGATGCAGAATATACCCTTAGCTGAAAGAGTAAGACCTAGAAAACTATCTGAATTTATTGGTCAGAAGCATCTTATTGGAGAAAAAGGCACAATTAAAATCGCAATAAAAAACAAGCTTATACCTTCAATGATTTTTTGGGGTCCACCCGGAGTTGGAAAAACTACTTTATCTAATTTAATTGCTCAAGAGTTAAGACGTCCATTTTACACCCTTTCAGCTATAAATTCAGGAGTGAAAGATGTAAGAGAAGTAATACAAAAAGCATCCTCATTAGGACTCTTCGGAAAAGATATACCAATACTTTTTATAGATGAAATTCATAGATTTAGTAAAGCTCAGCAAGATTCTTTATTAGGAGCTGTTGAGAAAGGAACAATTACTTTAATTGGCGCAACAACAGAGAATCCCTCATTTGAAGTTATTTCTGCTCTACTCTCAAGATCTCAGGTATATGTATTAGAATCATTATCAAAAGATGATCTGCAAGAAATGCTGGAAAGAGCGATAAGTAAAGATGAGATCCTAAAAAATCAAGACATCAAATTAAAAGAAACTGAATCTCTTATGCAGATATCTGGAGGAGATGCTAGGAAATTATTAAATATTCTAGAAATAGTTATTAGCTCAATAGATCAGGAAAAAATAGAAATTACTAACAATATAGTTATAGAAAAGACCCAGCAAAATATTGTTCGTTATGATAAAAATGGAGAGCAACACTATGACATTATCTCTGCTTTTATAAAATCAATAAGAGGCAGTGACCCTAATGGGGCTATTTATTGGCTAGCCAGAATGATTGAGGGAGGTGAAGATATGAAATTCATAGCAAGAAGATTATTAATATTAGCTTCAGAAGATATTGGAAATGCAAATCCAACTGCACTAGTAATTGCTAACAACTGCTTTCAAGCAGTAAATGTAATTGGTTTTCCAGAGGCTAGGATCACGCTCTCTCAAACTGTAATTTATTTAGCCTGTTCTTCTAAAAGTAACTCAGCATACATAGCCATAAATGATGCCCAGGAAATAGTAAAAACAAGCGGTGATCTATCTGTTCCTTTACACCTTAGAAATGCACCTAGCAAACTAATGAAAGAGTTAGGGTACGGAAAAGATTATGAATATTCACATAACGAACCAACTAAACCCCAAGAATTTCTTCCTGAAGAAATAAGTAATACATCTTTCTATAAGCCCTCAAATAATGTAAAGGAAAATGCATTTAAAGAAGGACTAAAAAATATCTGGAAAAAGAAATACAATTATTAAATTATATTTGCAAAATGAAAAGAATATTCTTAATTACTCTCATTTCATGTATACTTATTTCATGTAAACATGATCTTGAGAAGCCAAGCTGGGATGTTAATATGATTATTCCTATCGCTCATGCAGAAATGGATATTAATAATTTATTGCCTGATAGTAATCTCTCTATTAATATAGATGAAGATAATTTTATCACTCTAGTTTATGAGCAAAAATTTATTAACTTAAATGTTGATTCTTTAATTAAAGTTGATGCTATCGCAGATGAACAAGTACATACACTTGATTCAGTAACTTTTGCCGATGTAGTTATTGCTGATACAGCAACAATTGGACAAGCAATAGCAGAATTAGACACTGTTAATGATATAGGCCTTATTCTTTTCCCTAACGGAAGTCAAAGTGATATTCCTGCAATGCCTAGTATAATGAATAATAGAACAATAACAATTAATGCTAGTGAATATTTCGAGAACATGTCCTTATATAGAGGTTGGCTTATTATTAATTTAATAAATAACTTTCCTGTAGACATCTCTAATGTTAGTCTATCATTGATCAATGAAACTAATCAAGATGTTATTGCAAGTTTTAATTTCCCACTAATCCCAAGTGGAACTATTGCCACTGACAGTGCAGATGTATCTGGGAAATCTCTTGACAAAAACTTATCTGCGATTGTTCATAATTTAGATATTGAGGCAAGTAATGGCAATGTATTAATTAATTATGACGATGCAATAATTACTGAAATTATTCTAGCTGACATTGGCGTTACAGAAGCTACAGCAATTTTCCCTGAGCAACAATTAACAGAAACTTTAAAAGAACATTCTTTTGACTTAGGGAGCGCACAAATAAAAGAAATTGGAATTAAATCAGGAACGGTTAAAGTCAATGTACTAAGTACATTACCAAATGGAAAGATGATATATAACATCCCATCTTTAACAAAAAACGGAATTCCATTTATGAGTGGAGATATGATTGTACCTCAAGCAACGAGTTCAGATCTTACAACCATTCCTTTTGATTTTGAGGGATATATACTTGATCTAACTGGGCAAAATGGACGCCTAGGAGGAGACACAGTAAATACACTTTATTCTGAAGCTTACACTTATATTGACTCTTCTGGAACATTGGAAACAATAAATTATACAGATAGTTTTTATTCATTTATTGAATTTAATCTCATACCAGAATATGCTATTGGATACCTAGGTCAAGATACTGTTGAGGTTACTGAAAATGAAATTAATTTTGATGTAATGAACAAGATAAATATTGATAATCTTGATTTAGACGAAGTAGAACTTAAACTTAATATCAAGAATTATATTGGGGCTGATGCGCAACTTGATATAATCAAACTCAGAAGTGAGAATGAAAATGGAGATTTTATAGATTTATTCGAGAATTACTCGATCAATATTGATAGAGCGAGTCTCACCAACAATCAACTGCCAATAAACTCTACGCTATCAGAAACCACTATTGATGCAAATGAATTTATTGAGATATTACCCAATAAAATAATTAGTCAAGCAAACTTCTATATAAATCCTAATGGGCAATCTTCTACCCTTGATTTTCTGTATCCTGAATATCCTTTAGAAGCATCTCTTAGTATTGATATTCCTTTACGTTTTATTGCAAATAACCTTACCTTTACAGATACTAATAATGTAAATATTACAGGTGGTAATGATCTTGAAATTGAAAAAATATATATTACAATTAATAATGGTCTACCATTCTCAGCAAGCCTTGAATTACGCCTATTAGATGAGAACAATCAAGAAATTGGAATACTTCTAGAAAATCAGACAATATTAGCTGCATCTATGATTGATGGGATGGTCTCTGAGAGTAAAGAATCAACATTAGTATTAGACTACCATTCCTTTGAAGATGTTAAGAAGATTGTAAGCATTTCATCTTTTAGTACAGAACCTAACAATGAGTTTATTAATATCTACTCGGATTATAAGATAGATATTAAAATAAGCGCAAAATTTAACAGAATAATAGGAGGATAATGAAGAATATAATTTTAATCCTCTGTACTCCTCTTTTATTACTTTCTCAAGAAGAAATAGAGAATAATAGAACTTTCAACAATCAACTACAATGGAATACAAATCTATTATTTGAAAGTAATGGATTAAATAAAAAATTCCTCAATTCTATGCTTTATGGAGGTTTTATAACAGATAGCATGAAAAGTAACTGGATAAATACAGGGGATGCTAATAATGTACTTTACTCAGAAGTAAGTAATGGATTAAGCTATACAAACACTAAATATAATATTGGTTTTAGCATAGCTGACAGAAATATTCTAAATATGTCATTCTCTGATGACTTGATGCGCTTATCTTTTTTTGGAAACTTCAATTATCAAAATGAAACTTTAGACTTCTCAAATACAAATATCCGCATTGATCGATTCCAGCAATACAAACTAAATTATACTTTAAACTTTACTAAAGCAAAGGTCACAGTTGGAGGTTCATTCTTAGCAGGGAATCATCATGCCTCTTTTTTCGTAAATGATGGATCTTTATTTACTGCTTCTAATGGGGTGAAATTAGATATCTCCTATGACATCAATGCATTAGCAACAGACACCTCATCATTTAACCCTTTAGCTAGAAATGGAAATGGTATGGCACTTGATATATCATTAGATTTTATGATAAAAGATTATAACGTTAACATGTATCTAGAAGATCTAGGTTTTATTATGTGGAATACTAAATCAATCATTTTAAATACAGATAGTAGCTTTAGCTTTACTGGCATTGAAATCAATGATATATTGTCATTTAACGACTCTCTAATAGAAGACTATAACTCAGTGGATGATTTAGAAACAGAAAATAAATCATTTAAAACCTATATACCTGCTAACTTTGGTTTTGCTTTAACAACTGCTAGTTCTTTAGAGCATTTTAAGACTATATCTGCAGGAATAAATATAAAATGGCAACCTTATTATGATAATAGCCCACTAACTTTCTCTAAAATAGAGCAAGGAATTAAGGAGTCAAACTACTCGCCTCTTTATTGGATCTCAGCTTCAAGTCAATTAAAATATTTTGACATACTACCAACTTTATCCTATGGAGGTTATAGTAATGATTTTAATTTAGGTTTGGCATTATCTAAAGGATATAAAAATAAATTAATATTAGGGACTCAACATCTAGAAGATGCTTTATCAGGTGAAACAGCAAAAGCTATAAGTATCTACCTTAATCTACTATTGCAATTTTAATATGTTAGCCAAAATAAATAAAATACAACATCAAAGAAGCGGGAATTTCTTTCTTATTGCAGGGCCTTGTGCTATTGAAGGTGAAGATATTACAATAAAAATTGCTGAGAAAATACTCAGCATTACAAATAAACTCGAAATTCCCTTCATCTTTAAGGCGAGTTATCGAAAAGCAAATAGAAGCCGCTTAGATTCTTTTAGTGGCATTGGTGATATAGAGGCCCTGAAAATCCTAAAGACAGTGGGAGAACGCTTTAATATACCTACAATAACCGATATACATGCCGCTGAGGAAGCTGCTATTACTGCACAATATGTTGATATATTGCAGATACCTTCTTTCTTATGTAGACAGACTGACCTAATAGTAGCAGCAGCACAAACAGGTAAGGTTGTAAATATTAAAAAAGGGCAATTTCTTTCTCCTGAAAGCATGATTCATGCAGTAAATAAAGTAAAAGAAAGCGGAAATAATGCAGTTATGATAACCGAAAGAGGAACTATGTTTGGCTATCAAGATATGGTAGTAGACTTTAGAGGAATTCCTACTATGCAACAGTTTGATGTTCCAGTAATCTTAGATGTCACCCATTCATTGCAACAACCTAATCAAAATAGTGGTATAACAGGAGGTAAACCAGCTATGATTGAAACAATAGCCAAAGCAGGCATTGCAGCTGGCTCTGATGGTATTTTTCTTGAGACACATCCTAAACCTAAAAATGCAAAATCAGATGGAGAAAATATGCTTCCTTTAGATCAATTAGAAGCACTTCTTATTAAGCTAATAAAGATACAACAAGCATCTAGATAAGAAACAAAAAACTTCTTAAAGTAACATATCTTCTTGGTAGAGAAACCCCTTACAGAAAAAATACACCCCTTATCTACTTATACGATGATGGAACAGTAGATGAAAGAATAATTATTGAATAAAATTAGCACACCAACCCTCCTCTATTGGTTTCAACCAATTAGAAAGCTCATTCTTTTTCTGTATTGTAAGATCGTAAAATAATGTCTCATTATTTGCATGTTCTGATAATTTAAGAGTAGATACACATCTTATCATATTATCTATCCTAAAAAAGATATTCAATCGATTTAACAAAGAAATAGAAAGCTCTTGCTCTAATTCTTGAATAATCCTTTGTAAAGAATCAATAGAGCAACCTCCTACTCCAAATTCAGAGTCATCTAATGCTATAATAATAAATCTATCTTCTTTTATTATTAAAGATGCAGTTAAAGGATTCTTGTGATAATCCCAAGTTTTAAGATATTCTGAAATCTTACTACTGATAACCGCTTGTTGATCATTAGTTAAATTAGATTCAGATCCATATACCCACAAACGAGATTCATCTGAAATAGTATTAAAATCAACTAACATTATATATTGTCTGCTATTAACTCGGCAATATCTAATACCTCAGCTGCCCCTTCATTTACTGATTTTACTCCATCAGACATCATAGTATTACAAAAAGGACAACCTGTTGCTATAATATCTGGATTTAATCCCAAGGCCTCTTCCGTACGATTAATATTAATATCTTGGGTTCCATTCTCTGGTTCCTTAAACATCTGTGCCCCTCCTGCCCCACAACAAAATGAACGTCTTTTACTTCTTTTCATTTCAACTAATTCTACTCCTAATGATTTAATTAACTCTCTTGGGGGTTCATACACATTATTTGCTCTACCCAAATAACAAGGGTCATGATAAGTAACTCTTTTACCACTTAAATTACCTGTAATATCTAGCTTACCCTTAGATAAAAGCTCTGAAATAAACTCTGTATGATGCTGAACCTTATAATCTCCTCCTAAACCTTTGTATTCGTTTTTAATAGTATTATAAGAGTGAGGACAAGTAGTGACAATCCGTTTTACATTATATGCATTCATTACCTCAATATTCATTATAGCTTGCATTTGGAATAAGAATTCATTTCCAGCACGCTTTGCTGCATCTCCACTTGATGATTCTTCAGAACCTAAAACTCCAAAACTAACTCCTGCACTATTAAGTATCCGAACAAATGCTCTCGTAATTTTCTTAGCTCTATCATCAAAACTTCCAGCACTACCTACCCAAAAAAGAATATCAGGCTCTTTGCCTTCTGCCATAAACTCGGCCATAGTCTTTACCTTCAATCCAGTCATCTTATTAAGATTTAAACACTTGAATTTTAACCTCTTTATCTACTAAATCTGTAAACTTACCATCAAATCGAGTTGCTCTTACAATATGATTATCTACCCAATGATAGTTTCCTCCTCTTGGCTTCCCCATCAAAAGTCCATGGTACTTAAATCCATTCTCTTTTAACCATGTTTCAGTAACTTCTCTATGTTCTTCTACTCTAGATGTAAAGAAAGTAATATAATGTCCCTCTTCATACCATTTATTCAAAGTTTCTAAAGCGTCAGGATATAACTTCGCTGTCACCATCCTCTCAGGTTCCTCGTTTGGTATATCATCACAAATAGTACCATCAATATCTATTAAGTAATTCTTAATCTCATTAGGTAATACAGGAGAAATATTTTCTCCATCCACTATCTTTTTTACTAATTTAGTCATGTTTCCAATTTAATCTGTCAGCTGCAGGAAATTGCCATGGTGCCCCATTATTCTCCACATTAGTAAACATCATGTTTAATTCGGTTGGAGCAGCTGATTGTTCCATAACCAAATATCTCCTCATATCTAGTATTATAGATAAAGGGTCTAATTCGATAGGGCAAGAATCAGTACATGCATTACATGATGTACATGCCCATAACTCTTCTGCAGTAATATAATCTCCCAATAGAGATTTATTATCTTGTATCTTTTTTCTTTTGTTATTTGCAAACTCAGTGATCCTATCTCTAGTATCCATCAATATCTTTCTTGGCGAAAGTAATTTACCAGTCTGATTGGCAGGGCAATTTGAACTACATCTACCACACTCTGTACAACTATATGCATTTAATAATTGAACCCAGTTCAAATCTGTTACATCTTTAGCTCCGAATGATTGCGTTGCTTCTGATGGTTCTGAAGGCGCTGCATAAGGATCTGCATTCGGATCCATCATTAGTCTTACTTCTTTAGTCACTGATTCTAAATTATTAAATTTCCCTAAAGGATCTAAATTTGCATAAAAAGTACTAGGGAATGCAAAGAATATATGAAGATGTTTTGATATTAAAACATAATTCATAAATCCTAAAATACCAATAATATGAAACCACCATGTAAATCTTTCTAATAAGTAAAGTGCATTCGTACTCATTCCATCAAATAAAGGAACTAATAACTGTGAAACAGGGTTAGAAAAAGCAACTGCATAATGAGAAATATCTTTAGTAAATAGAATAGAATCTGCAGCATTCATTACAAGAAAAGCTGACATTAACAAAACTTCAAAAATTAAGATTAGATTTGCGTCTGTTCTTGGCCAAGAAGTCATTTCCTTACTCCAAAAACGCTTAATCTTAATAAAATTTCTTCTAATAAAGAAGATAATACAAGCAACTAAGACAAGTAAAGCTAATATCTCAAACGACCCAATTAGAAAGTTATATAAACCTACAGGAATAATCGTTGCAAGAAATCTATGAGTTCCAAAAATACCATCAACTATAATCTCAATCATTTCTATATTGATAATTAGAAATCCTAGATAAACTATAATATGTAAGATTCCGGCAATTGGTCGTCTAGTCATTTTTGACTGTCCAAGAGCAACTCTAATCATATTCTTGAATCTATCTAATTTTCTGTCAGATCTATCGATACTTCTTCCTAATCTAATATTTGAGATAATCCTTCTGAGATTCTTTATAAAGAATATGAGGAATGTAAGAAATACTGCTAAAAAAACAATATTTGACATCCCCATTATTTTCTTGTTTTTGGAGTTTTATAACCTTTACTTCCTCCAATAATAGAGAAATTCACGTATCTGCTTGGGTTCTTTTTAATATCTTCAATCAACTCTGCTAACTGCTTCGTTGACTGCTCTAGATTTGCATATACCTTCTCATCTTTCAACAATAAACCTATACTACCTTCACCTTCATTTATGCTGGATACAATATGATTAACATCTTCAACAACAGATGTGATATCTGCTTTAGCAAGGGAATCAGATATTGAGGCAAAATTTGTTAAGATAGTTCTAATCTCATTATTCCCACCTGCTAGGTTGCTAGTGATCGATTCTAGATTGAAGATTATTTTTGTTAATCTTTCATCATTTACTAATACCAAACTATCTACTTTTGACATTGTTTCTGACATTAAAGCAAAAGTCTTATCTAAACTCTGAAGACTATTCCGTAGATTCTCCCTTGTATCCTTATTTAAAACAGCAGTTATTATTACCATAACGGAATCAATAGAGCCAATTAATTCCTCAGCCTTATGTTTCAAAGGTAGAATCTGAGCATTCACCTCATCTTGGAGGGTCCCCTCAATATCAGTTCTTAATGTATCTCCATCTAAAGCAAAAATCTCATCATTTCCAATTAATAAGGATATCCCTTTTGTACCCATAAGATCCTGATTAACAATCTTACAAATTGAATTAGAGGGTATATTAAAGTCCTTCTCAATACTAATTTCTACAAGTAATCTCTGACTCTCCTCAGTTAATAAATTAATATCTGAAACCATACCAACTTGGTAACCATTTACCAGTACTGAACTCCCTACCTGTAAGCCTCCAATATTCTCATAAAGAGAATAAAATTTTCTAGCTGAGTTTAATACATTTAAACCTTTAAGAAAATTTATACCTATAAACAACAAAGCAATCGTTACAATTGCAACAAATCCTATCTTAAGTTCTTTATTCATTATTATTTGTTTTCGTTTGCAAATCTAAGGCTTCTTTCATAGAAATCCTTCTTTCTTTATGAAAAGCTACTACAAATGCACCTTTAAAACCATTTGCGATCATCTTATTTTTTAAAATATCTGCTTTCTGTTTATCTATTTCTAAACCAACATAATATTTAAATGTATCATTAATCTTATGTTCTTGAGCCTTAATATCAATAAAAAGTCTATTGTTCAACATTGAACTCAAATAAGTCCCTATCTGGACCTTAAAAACAACCTTATCTAAGTTAATGTCTGTAGAATCCAAATTAGAAAATTCTTGTTTTATGTCAATATTTTCTTTTTCTTTTTTATTAGAACCAAGAGCTTCTAAACTTTCTTTATAATCTTTAAATCCACTAAAAATCGCTGAAGCTAAATAGTCTTGACCTTCTTCAGAATGTAAAAACACTTCTTCTTTTGGATTAGTAAGAAAACCACATTCAATCAAAATACTAGGCATATTTGTTCTACTTATAACATAGAAAGGAGCCTGTTTAACACCTCTACTTCTACGATTAGCTCTAGTAGAAAGCTCTTTCTCAACTTCTGTGGCAATTTTTATACTTTGATTAAGATGTGTATTCTGCATTAAGCTAAATACAATATAACTCTCTGCAGATTTTGGATCAAAACCATCATACTTTTCCTCATAATTATCTTCTAAATAAATTGCAGAGTTCTCCCTAATAGCAACATCCATATTCGCTTTAAGCTTACTCATACCCATAACAAAAACACTTGCTCCAGAAGGGGTCGGATTTGTAAAACCATCACAATGAATAGATATAAACAGATCTGCATTAATATTATTTGCAATATCAGTCCGTTCATTTAACTCAAGGAATACATCATCACTCCTAGTATAAACCACCTCAATATCAGGAAAAGCATTAGTTATATACTTTCCTAATCTAAGCGAAACAGCTAAAGCAACATGTTTTTCATAAATAGAAAATCGTTTAGTTCCCATAGTTCCCGAATCCTTACCTCCATGTCCGGGATCAATCACCACAACCTTTAACCTGTTATTTGTATTATCTTTATTATAACTAAATGCACTATTAAAAAGAAATATTACAAATAAAAATAACCATCCTACGTTTGATAAAATTATATTATATAATTTAATTAGTTTTGACACGATTTTTCTATTGTAGCAATTGACACAAATATAACACTAAGATTGAACCTGAAAACACAAAAGTTACTTCTATTCTTATTCTTATTAACAGGATTTTTTAATAAATCTTCTGCAGACCCTATTGCTTTTAAGCAAGACCCTATTGCTTTTAAGCAAGACTCTATTGCTTTTAAGCAAGACTCTATTGCTTTTAAGCAAGACTCTATTACTTTTAAGCAAGACTCTATTA
>CEWO01050112.1_pt1 | contig 33206 bp, 33 predicted proteins | sample 361561 | NCBI WGS metagenome assembly CEWO01 (sample SAMEA2623627, study PRJEB7988) | marine metagenome | isolation source: saline water (ENVO:00002010), including
GATCCATTGTTGCTTTAGCAACATGGACAAAAGCGTTAACCAAATAATAATATGAAAAAGAAAAAAGAATTTATAGCAATGCCAATCTACTTTCAGGAGCAAAGTTTTAGAGAAGCTGAGAAACGTGCAGAAAATAAGTTAAACTTAATAAGCCAAGCGCTTGAATGGTGCAGTCACCACATTAATACTGACAAGTTAAATAGAGAGAATTTTCTGTTCGATTTTGTAGCAGAGTTTAACAAAGAGTTACTGGCACAAAAAGGCGATATTGTAAAGGCAAAGGTTGGTGTGGACAAAATTCACTTTCTTCTTGAAATTCATATTTCTAAGTTAAAAGATTTACAAAAGCAATTTGACGACATTAAGATTGATGTTGATGTTCACGGAGATGATTATGTATGTAAGGTTGATAGAGATAGCTTTACAATCTACACGAAAAATGATGATGAGAATGAAAAATTAATCAAAGCAAATTATCTAATAGATGCAATCGATAAAGTATCAGGATATCAAAAAGTTTATCCGTTAGATTTATGCAGAGGTACGAGCAACTTCATTAGCTACGACATCAGAAACAACAAGTACTTTTTGAACTATAATTTTCTATAAGCATATTGGCTGAGGGTTGCTTTTTTCTATTGCTAGATTTCTTCAACACAATCCTCAGCTTTATATGTAATTATAACAGAGAATATTGGTTTATTATTTTAAATGCGTAAATTTTATGCTGCCATTATATGTGTTATATACAACAATACCAGCTTCAGATGCAACTGCGTTATAAATCCAATCATTTTGTGAATTTTCTTTAGGTTTATCTAATGCAGAAAGTAATAATGATACAGCACCAACACAAGCTAAAGAGTAAAGTAAGAAATCTTTGAATTTAGTTTTCATAATAATAAGTTTTTAAATTAATTAATAAATAAGATACGATGTTTAAACCTAAAAATACATACGGAAGCAGAACAAAAAGAGGAGTGGCAAAATTGGATCAAAAACTCAAAGCCAAACTCAAAAACATAACTCAAGAAATACTTGATTCTATTAATGTAGAGGAATTAACTCGCACACAAAAAGTGCAGTTGCTTAAAACAAGTTTAGCATATCTTCTACCTAAAGAATATATCAATGACACTTATATAAATGAGGATGTTCCTTTATTCGTCGATGAACCACCAGTAGTTATCGCATTTGATAATGTTGAGCAACGTAAATTATATGATGCAGCAACAGAACAAGAACAGAAAGAAATGGAAAAAAAGTTAAGGGTAGATATTTTTAATAATAAAGGTTTTAATGCTTAACAAAAAGTGTTTAATTTGCACAGGTTAAAGAGTCATTTAACAAGCATTGTTGTAAACGAGGTTGTAAACATTGAATATAGCAAGTTGGATTAAGAGGCACGTTAACTGGTTAACGGCCTCGTGGCGCAACTGAATAGCGCATCTGATTACGGCTCAGAAGGTTGGGGGTTTGAATCCCTCCGAGGTCACATCTGTAAAGACTCGCTTTTAGTAGCGGGTCTTTCTTTTTTGGTGTCACACTTGGTGTTACAAATTCCCTTAGGCTTTTATCACATATCTTCATATTTTAAAATTATTGTAAATTGCAGATATAAATTAAACTTTATGAAATACAACTTTTTGCTTTTTTTTTGGGCTTTAGTAACAACCTTTTCATGTAAAAATGAAGTCTTTATTGGATATGGGGAAAAAATTTCAACTGATGAAAAATTCTACAAAAAAATTGAAGGTAATCTTGGTATTACTAATCTTTCGGGTGAGGTTATCAGTGTGTGTCCAAAAAAAGGTTGTTGGATGAATGTTAAAGTTGATAATGATACAGTTTTTGTAAAGTTTAAAGACTACGGTTTTTTTGTGCCTAAAAATGGTATTGAAGGAAAAAAAGTTTTAATGTCAGGTAAAATTTTCAGTGATACAATTTCTGTAGAAAGACTAAGACATTATGCTGAGGATGCTCAACTATCATTAGAAGAAATTGAAAATATTACTCAACCAGAATACAAAATCAACATGATAGCTAATGGAGTAGCAATTCTTGAGGATTAGTTTAGTATTTAATTTCCACCATTACCTCATTTCTTCTTCCAAATACTTTATAAGGGCTATTGTAAGAAACAAAAAAAACATCTCCAATAGTCTTTATGCTCATTTCATTCAATTTGTTAATTAATTTTAACGAGTGGGTGTTAAATTTTTTTGAATTTGAATATCCTCCATATCTGATGCATGCATAATTCTTGGGTTCAGATTTATAAATTGTAATATCCTTATCGTTAGGCTTTGAGATTGTTTCTAAATTATAGTCAGAAGGCATTACAAACTCCATAATATTTTTATTATTATCATTTTTCATGTAAACCGGAGTAGTCATTGCAATTTTCTGTTTTTTAGAGTTATTTCCACTAATAAATTGAAAGAGTTTGTAAAAATTTCCGTTTGCGCTTTTATCGGAAATAACTTTAGCTTTGATAGACGATTCATAAAAACGAATCTCAAAATTATCTTCAGATATTATTGTAGAGTAATTTTGAGTTTCATAATCTGATATCATTGCCGAAAAGGTTATTAGAAATAATACTAAATATTTCATAATTATTTTTTTATAATTTTTATAAAGTCTATTTTTTTATTTGACTGATCAATTACTTTAAGAATATATATTCCTTTATTTAAATTTATCAAGTCTATTATTTTTTTGTCTGTTTTAATTATTTCTTTTCCTTTAATATCTAAAACTATGGTCTGTATTTCACCTTCATATAAAATGTTTAGCAAACCATCTGTAGGGTTTGGAAAATATTTAATTGAATTTAACTCATCTTCAGGAATATTTATTTCTAATGAAAAATCTTCCCATTTCCAAACACCTCCGCTTGAAACAGTACCTGTTACCTGTGTCCATCCACCTGACCATCCCAACTCTTCATTATAAAAATCAACAAATAGGTGAGGTGCAGTATCAATTGGTGTCCATGAGTATCCTCCATCAGTACTAAAAGATGAACCACCTCCCGTAGTGAAGACAGTGTTTGTATTTTCAATAAAACATAATCCTGAGGTATAAACAGGTCCAGTTATTGTAATTTGTGACCATGAATATCCACTGTCAAAACTTCTAAAAACATTACCATTATTATCAATAATTATTCCGTTTAGTGAATCACTAAATGAAATACTTCCACTTACTTCAGCACTTCCAAAATCATTTATCGGTGATTGATATACAGACCAATTATTTCCTTTGTCGATAGAGTGATAAATCCTACCATTATTAGTTGTAAACCAAATATTATCATCCACAACTTCGATTTGACGAGTATATCCATACTCACCACCTAAAGGATTAGGTATAGAATTTCCAGGTACAATTTGCCAATTTTCACCTCCATTTGAGGTAACATAAAGTTCAAATTCACCATTTATAGGATCTCCTTGAGCAAAGCCAGTATTCTCATCCCAGAAATATACCACATTAGCAAACGATGAACTTGTGTTATAGTTTGCACTGTCTTGTCTGCTCCATGTTATTCCTCCGTCATTTGTTTTATAAATCCCGCCAATTTGATTGGCAGCAGTTGGATAAGCAACAACCCATGCAATTTCATCACTTATTGCATGTATCATTGAAATACCTAAATTTAAGTTACCCAAATTTATACTATTAGATTCCCAATTTTCCCCTCCGTCAATTGTTTTTGTGAATTGTTGCATGTTTTGTCCTGATCCAGTACCATCAAACGCTGTACCCCATACTACATTTTCGTTAACAATTGATAAATAATTGATACCAGTACTCTGATTAGAAAAATCAGTGTCTTGTAAAATCCATTCTCCACTTGGTTCAACATAAACAGTGATATAATCTTCTTTAGTTAAAGTTTCATTACCAGAATCATTAGAAGTAGTTAGACTAACATTAAATTCACCTAGATCTGAATAATATATTTCAGGAGGATTCTCACCATCATATGAATTTGGATTCCCGCCTTCAAAGGACCATAAAAAATCAGTCGCATTTACTGAGTTATTTATAAATGTGACTGCCTGATTTTCATATGTGGTTTGTGGAGATGCAGTAAATGCCGGAATGGGATTATTGTTTTCTGGAAGTGCGCAAAGTAATGCGGCATATGCATCAATTCTTGGCCCAATATTCTGGTTTATATTAACACCACTGTTGATTAAACACCCTAAAATTTCATTGGGACTTAGTGACGGATTAACACTTAACATTAATCCAACGAGACCAGCTGCAAATGGTGTAGCCATTGAGGTACCACCAAATCTAGCATATCCGTTTGAGTCTGATGTATACACAGTACTCAATAAACCTCCATAAGAATATCCGCCAGGAGATGCTATATCTACCCAAGGAAATCCTGAGTTGTAATTAGAAAAAGATGATCTTGTATCATTATTGTCAACAGATCCAACTCCGATAACGTTAGAATAAGCTGCGGGATAATTTTGAGCGGATGAACTATCGTTACCAGCAGCAGCTAAAAAAACCACTTCAGGATATGAATTTATGAGTTCTTGCATTGAGTTTGAAGAAGATTCTGATCCATAGGACATACTAACAACATTGGCTCCGTTTTCACAAGCCCATTGTACACCTGCAAATCCGTAATAAGTATAAGATGGATTCTGACTATCTCCGGTTGCTTTTACAGCGATTAATTCAACATTTCCTGAAATGGAGGCAATTCCTATCGAATTATTTATTTCTGCTGTAGCTAATCCAGCACAATGTGTGCCATGAGACCAAGAAGAGCTTTCATTGTATGTCTGGGGAGGAGTAGCATCATTGTCATTATCAGCTACATCTCTCTGTTTAAATGTATTAAGATCAGCATGCGATGTAGCAATTGCATTATCAACGATAGCAATTTTAATATTTTCACTTCCTAAACTAATATCCCAAGCTTGTTCAGATCCTACTAAGGTATGATACCATTTGTTAGATCCATTGTGATATGAATCATTTGGTATGAAAGTGTTAGAATAGATTGGTTCTTTCTCAACATAAGAAATATTTTTTAATTTTTTTAGTTTAGAAATTAAATAATTTATCTGATCATATTCAGAAAATGTTATTCTGTAAATTTTTTGAAGTTCTTTTTTGTTAGTAAAAAAACTTGGTCTTTCAAATTTAATAATTTCAATATTTTCAAAAACTTTACTGATTTCAGGATAATTTAAAATATTTTCAATCAAACCAATTTTATCGGACGTTCTGTTTTGAAATTCGTCGTTATTTTCGATAAAATTATTTAGTTTAAAAATGATTGTTCCGTCTAAAAAATTTTCTTCAAAATTTTGAGAAATTAGAATATTAGTTGTTAGTAAGAAAATTATAATTTTTTTCATTTATTGATTAGCTTTTAATTTGATAACTATTGCACCACCTCTTGCTATCCCACCATATTTATTGGTAGCAGCAAGTGATTTTAAAATTGAAATACTTTTAACCATTTGTGGATCTATAAACGCTGGAAAATCGGTGTAAATATTTCCATCGATATCATAAATAGCATAAGCTTGATTATTAATAGAAAGACTACCTCCTCTAATTAAAACTTTTTCACCAATCACAGTAACTCCAGGGAATTTTCCTGCGATTACTTGCAATAGTGTAGTAGCACCGGGTGAAATAGTTATTTTTGAAGATGGTTTTGAAATTTTATTATTTTTTACTCCACATGAAAAAAACAATGTGACAACAAACAAAATTATTTTGTATTTCATAAAAACAAACTTACAAACCTTATGCCAAATAATATAAATTTTAGTCTAGTATGACTAATTACAGTATATTTGTTAATCATGAGACTATTAGTTTTTATTTCTTTTTTATTTACATTTAATGCGTTTACTCAGTCTGACTTTGGACCACCATACAATCCAACTTTTGGAATTGTTCAATCAAATATACCTACTAGTTATTATCAGCAGGCCAATGGGCTTTCAGGTGAAGGATTAAAAGAGGCACTTTATCAAATTATTTCTAATCACATAGTTTATCCTTACACTTCATCTTCTACTGATACATGGGATATTCTTCAGCAATCTGACCAAGACCCTTTAAATCATAATAATATGATATTAGTTTATACGGGTAGGTCCCAGGATAAAGGTTATAGAGATGGAAGTGGAAATTATTCTCAATACGAAAATGGGAATGGCACCCAAAGTAATTCTTGGAATAGAGAGCATGTTTGGCCAAAATCCCATGGTTTTCCTGATGAAGATGATAATGCATATACAGATGTTCACAATTTAAAGCCTTGTGACAGGTCTGTAAATTCGTCGAGAGGGACAAAAGATTTTGATTTTGGCGGTAGCCAGCATAATGAGGCAATTGATTGCCTTACAGATAATGATAGTTGGGAGCCTGCAGATTATATTAAAGGTGATATAGCTAGAATTTTATTTTATATGGTGATAAGATATGATCCAGGATATGATCATAATAATAATTCTTTTGACCTGGAGCTTGTTAACTACACAACACCAAATAATAATGATCCAATACTGGGGAAGTTATCTTCACTTATTCAGTGGCATATTGACGATCCTGTTGACGATTTTGAAAGAAACAGGAATGAAATAATTTTTGGCTTTCAACAAAACAGAAATCCTTTCATTGACCATCCAAATTTGGTTAATTATATATGGGGGGATAATATCGGAGAAGTTTGGAATGAGAGTCTAGATTTAACCACTGATAAAATTAATAATATAATGATCTTCCCTAATCCTTCCTCGGGAATTATTAACTTCAATATTAATTTGAATAATGAAAAAATACAAATCTTTAGTCTTAGAGGGGAAAAAATATTAGAGCAATTAATAAACAATACAAATAGACTGGAATTAGAATTACCTGTTGGCATTTATATTATCAGAAGTTTAACAAAGTATGGGATTTTAAATTCAAAAGTGGTAATCAGATAAAATGAATTTGGTATTTATTTTCATAGGATTTCTTTTACTTGTAATAGGTGGCGAATTTATTGTTAGGTCATCAGTTGCTTTATCCTTTAAGTTTAATATTTCAAAATTTATAATTGGAATGACAGTTGTTTCTTTTGCAACATCATTACCAGAATTAATTGTCAGTATTAATGCTGCAATTAATGATTTTCCTTCCGTTGCAATAAATAATGTGATCGGTTCAAATATTGCAAATATTGGACTTGTTCTTGCGCTTGTATCTATACTTAGTAAAATTTCAGTGGCTAATAAATTTTATAAAAGAGATTGGCCGTGGATGTTTTTTCTTTCGATTGTTTTATCTTTTTTTATATATACAGATAGCACTTTAGATAGACTTGAGGGAATAATACTAATATCAATTTTAATATTTTTTATTTTTAAGATTTTAAACAAACCCGACTCACATGAAATTTATAATGATGTTAATGATAAATTATTATTTGTTTCAAATTTTAAAATTATTATTTGGTTAATACTTTCCTCTCTAACCCTTTATTTTGGAGCTGAATTTTTAGTTGATGGAGCTGTAAATTTTGCTAAACAAATAAATATTAGTGAGGCTGTAATTTCTGTTACAATAATTGCAATTGGAACAAGTATTCCTGAACTGGCAGCCTCATTGGTTGCAATTGCTAGAAATGAAAAAGGGATTTCAGTTGGAAATTTAATCGGATCAAATATCTTTAATATTGGGTCAGTATTAGGAATTACAGCTGTAATTAAGGAGATTCCTATTGCAGAGGAAATTATTCAAAGAGATATTATCTGGATGTTGTTATTTGCTACTATCTTAATAGTTTTAGCAATTTTTCCAAAGAAAAACAGTTTATCAAAATATAAAGGATTTATAATGTTACTCTGCTATTTCACATTTATATTTCAGGCTTTTACATAAAAAGAGGAATTGTAAAAACAATTCCTCTTTTTATGTAACTTAAATTGATTTTAAGCTGACTTAACAGTTTTGATTATTCTAGCAGCAATCTTATAGGGATCTGCATTAGAGGCAGGTCTTCTGTCTTCAAGCCAACCTTTATATCCGTTTTCTACAGTGATAATAGGTATTCTTATTGATGCACCTCTATCAGAAACACCATAACTAAACTGATCAATAGATTGAGTTTCATGTTTACCTGTTAATCTCATGTCATTATAGGCTCCGTAAACTGCGATGTGTTCTTTTACTACAGGTCTAAATGCTTCACATATTTTTTCATAAGTTTCTTTTGACCCACAGGTTCTAAGAACCTCATTTGAAAAATTAGCATGCATACCAGAGCCATTCCAATCCCCTTGAATAGGTTTTGGATGATATTCGATATAATATCCATAATCTTCAGTAAGTCTATCAAGAATATACCTAGCTATCCATAGTTGATCACCTGCTCTTTTAGCTCCTTTACCAAATACTTGAAACTCCCACTGCCCACATGCAACTTCCTGATTAATTCCTTCAATATTAATTCCAGCAGCTAAACATATGTCAGCATGGTCTTCAACAAGTTGTCTTCCATGTGTATTCTTTCCACCAACCGAACAATAATATAACCCCTGTGGCCCAGGATATCCTCCAGGAGGAAAACCAAGAGGCAGATCTGTATCAGTATCCATTATAAAATACTCTTGCTCAAATCCAAACCAAAAGTCATTATCATCATCGTCAATAGTCGATCTTCCATTAGAAACGTGAGCTGATCCGTCAGGATTCATTACTTCCGTCATAACAAGAAATCCATTTTCACGGGTAGGATCAGGAAAAATCGAAACAGGTTTTAATAAACAGTCAGAAGATCCCCCCTCAGCTTGTTGAGTTGAGCTACCGTCAAATGCCCAAATAGGACAACTTTTAAGTTTCCCATCAAAGTCTTTTAATATTTTAGTTTTACTACGCATATTTTGTGTTGGAGAATACCCGTCTAACCAAATATATTCTAATTTTGCTGTACTCATTTTTTATTTTTTTCAGTAGTTAATATTATGTTTTAATAATTGCATAATATATTGATTAATTTCAAAATTAATGAGAATTATTTTTCTGTTTTAAAACTTTTTTATAAACATTTCAATATTTATTCCTATATCATATAAATAATGCAAATTTATTTATAATATAACGCCATTTGTTAATAACATAATTTTCTTTTTTTTGATTTTAAAAATCTTATCGTCTTCAATACTAAATTTTTAATAATTTCTTTAATACTTTTGTTTTAAAATTAGCTTTATATCAATGAATGAATCATCTCAAAAATACTTATTAAGAGGAGTTTCTGCTTCAAAAGAAGATGTTCATAATGCGATAAAAAATATTGACAAAGGATTATTCCCAAAAGCTTTTTGTAAAATTATTCCAGATTTTTTGACAGGTAGTAATGATCACTGTATCGTAATGCACGCAGATGGGGCTGGGACTAAGAGCTCTCTTGCATATATGTATTGGAAAGAAACTGGCGACCTTTCAGTTTGGAAAGGAATTGCTCAAGATGCTTTAATCATGAATATTGATGATTTAATTTGTGTTGGAGCAACAGATAATATCTTGCTTTCATCTACAATAGGAAGAAATAAAAATCTGATTAACGGTAAAATAATTTCTTCAATAATTAATGGCACCAAAGAAATTGTTGATGAATTAAATAAAAACGATATAAATATACATATGACTGGTGGTGAAACTGCAGATGTTGGTGACATAGTCAGAACAATTATTGTTGACAGCACTGTAGTAGCTAGAATGGAGAAAAATAAGGTTATTGACAATGCAAATATAAAACAGGGCAATGTAATAATTGGTTTAGCTTCTGATGGACAAGCAAAATATGAAACTGAGTATAATAGTGGTATTGGGAGTAATGGATTAACTTCTGCAAGACACGATGTTTTTTCTAAACTTTTAGCTGAAAAATATCCTGAAAGTTTTGACCCAAATGTACCAAATGAATTGGTTTATTCTGGTACTAAGATTTTAACAGATAAATTTAAAGAGGTGGATTTAGATGCTGGAAAACTAGTCTTATCACCTACAAGAACTTATGCCCCAGTGATTAAATGTATTTTAAAAAAAGTAGGTAATTCGAATATTAACGGGATTGTTCATTGCAGTGGAGGAGCTCAGACTAAAATTTTACATTTTATTTCCGAAAATTTACATGTTATTAAAGATAATCTATTTACACCTCCCTTTTTATTTAGGTTAATTCAAAAGGAGTCAAATACAGATTGGAAGGAAATGTACAAGGTTTTTAATTGTGGTCACAGGATGGAATTATATGTAGATCCAAAATTTGCTAGTGAAATCATTGATATATCAAAAACATATAATATAGATGCGAAAATTATAGGCAGGGTTGAAAAATCAGTGTCTAAAAAATTATCAATTATATCTGAATTTGGAAAGTTTAATTATTAAATTACGAATTGTCAATAAATAAAGTATTAAGTGTTAGAGAAATTAAAATTGGTAGAAGATAGATTTGAAGAAATAAATGAATTGATCATTCGGCCAGATATTATTTCAGATCAAAAAAAATATATTCAAATTTCAAAAGAATATAAAGAGATTAAAAAGATCATAGAAAAGGGGAGTGTTTATAAAAATTTGTTATCCAATAAATCAGAAGCTCTGGAGATAATTTCTAATGAAAATGACGAGGAGATGATTGAAATGGCAAAAATTCAACTGGAAGAAGTTGAGGCTAAAGTTCCTCAAGTTGAAGAAGATTTAAAATTATTACTTATTCCTAAAGATCCTGATGACTCAAAAAATGTTGTAGTAGAGATTAGAGCTGGAACTGGTGGCGATGAAGCAAGTATTTTTGCAGGTGATCTTTACAGAATGTATACCAAATTTTCTGAGTCAAAGAAATGGTCAGTTAATTTAGTTGATGTAAGTGAAGGTACATCAGGCGGATATAAAGAAATTATTTTTGAAGTTAATGGAGAAGATGTTTATGGTAATTTAAAATTTGAGGCGGGAGTACATCGTGTTCAAAGAGTACCACAGACTGAAACCCAAGGAAGAGTACATACGAGCGCAGCAACTGTTATTATTTTGCCTGAAGCTGAAGAATTTGATGTTGAATTAGATATGCAAGATGTAAGAATTGAAAGGACTACTTCAACTGGTCCAGGTGGACAATCTGTAAATACTACATACTCAGCAATTAGATTGCATCATGAACCAACAGGGATTACTGTAAGCTGTCAAGATCAAAAATCACAACATAAAAATCTTGATAAAGCATTAAAAGTTTTAAGAACTAGACTATATGAATTAGAGGTTGAAAAAAGAAGACAAGCAGATTCTTTAAAAAGAAAAAGTATGGTTTCTTCGGGTGATAGAAGCGCCAAGATTAGAACATATAATTATCCACAGGGGAGGGTAACTGAACACAGAATTGGTCTAACATTATATGATCTAACTAAAATTATTAACGGAGATATTCAAAAAATTATAGACGAATTGATGTTAGCAGAAAATTCAGAAATTTTAAAAGCAAATATTTAGTGATGAGTTTAAAAAATTTGATTAATGAAATAAATAAAAAACAATCTTTTTTATGTATCGGATTAGATACGGATATTAATAAAATACCTTCTTTTCTATTAGAAAATGATGATCCAATTTTTTCATTTAATAGATCGATTATTGATAAAACTCACAAATATTGTATTGCTTATAAATTAAATACAGCATTTTATGAGTCTAATGGGGCTTCAGGTTGGGTTTCTATGAACAAAACTATCGACTACATAAAACAAAATTACCCTCGAATATTTACTATAGCTGATGCTAAAAGAGGTGATATTGGTAATACTAGTAAAATGTACGCAGAAGCTTTTTTTAGAAAGATGAATTTTGATAGCATCACAATAAATCCATATATGGGAGCTGATTCCGTAAAGCCTTTTCTTGAGTTTGAAAATAAATTTTCAATTCTTTTGGGTTTAACCTCTAATATTGGGGCTGAAGATTTACAGCTTAAAACAACAGATAATGATTATATATTCTCTGAGATGATTAATTCATCTAAATCATGGGGTGATTCGTCTAATATGATGTATGTAGTCGGAGCAACAAAAGCTGATTATATTAAGAAAATTAGAAATATTATTCCTAATCACTTTTTGTTAATTCCTGGTGTTGGAGCTCAAGGAGGTAATTTAGATGAAATATGTAAATTTGCATTAAATGCTAGCGTCGGAATTATTATTAATTCATCAAGATCAATAATTTATGCATCTAATGATAATCTTTTTGCAGATAGTGCGGCAAGAGAAGCAATCAAATTACAGTCTCAAATGAAAGAAATTTTATCCTCCAGAAATTAATTTCTTTATGCGTATTATAATTAATACAATCTTATTTTTTTTTATCTCTAGTTTAGATCTTTTTGCTCAAACTGTAGTTAACAATGATTATGTTCAGGTGCTTGGAATAATTCAAGATGCTGGCTTTCCTCATATTGGATGTCAAAGGGATTGTTGTAATTCTGATATAACACAAGAATATTATGTTAGTTCTTTGGGTTTAATTGATAAAAAAAATCAAAAAAGATATTTATTCGATGCTACACCTGACCTATCAAAACAAATTAGGGAATTAGAAGTTTTTTCTAAAAATAAAAAAATTATTGATGGTATTTTTCTTACTCATGCTCACATGGGTCACTACAGTGGGCTTATGTATTTAGGCAGAGAAGCTTTAGGAGCTAAAAACATTGATGTTTATGTTATGGAAAGAATGAATAATTATTTAAAAAATAATGGTCCCTGGAGTCAGTTAGTTGAGCTAAATAATATTTTACTCAATAAAATTTATAATTATAAACCTATAGATATTTCAAAAAACATAAAGGTAATACCATTTACCGTTCCCCACAGGGATGAGTTTTCAGAAACAGTTGGCTATAAAATAATCGGTAAATCAAAAAGTATTTTATTTATTCCCGATATTGATAAATGGAATCAATGGGAAAAAAGTATTATAAATGAGGTTAAGTTAGTAGACTTCGCGCTTATTGACGGAACTTTTTATAATGGAACTGAGTTAGACAGGGATATGAGTAAAATACCACACCCATCTGTTGAGGAAACAATAGAATTATTTTTAAATCAACCAGCTAGTGAGAGAAATAAAATATACTTTATTCACATTAATCATACTAATCCAATTTTAACAGATAAAAATAATATTTTAAAAAATGTAATAAGTTTGGGTTTTAATATTGCCAAAAGAGGAATGAAATTTTATTTAGATTAACTTTATATTTAATTGATGAACTGGAGTTGTCAACATACCTGGAAAAAGGCATCAATCAATACTATTTGGTGTTTGCTTGGATGTAGCATCGGAGATTTTGGAACCATTTTAATTTTTCAAAATATTGAGCATTCCTTATTAACCTGGCAAATAATGAGTATAGCGATTGTTAATGGTTTGTTTACCAGTATTTTACTTGAAACATTTATACTTTCAAGACAAATGATATTAAAAGAGGCTTTTAGAGTTGCAATTGGAATGAGTTTTATAAGTATGTTAGCCATGGAGTTAGCAATGAATATTATTGATGTTTACTTAACAGGGGGTGCAAAATTAACCTTGTGGATTATTCCAATTATGTTATTTGTAGGATTTATTACTCCACTTCCGTATAATTATTATAGATTAAAAAAATGGGGGCATGGATGTCATTAAAACTAGTTAATTCCAGGTTGCGATAATTTCCAATTTTCTTCTACTTTTTTTGCATCAACCATCTCTTTAACTTCTTTTAAGAGACGCTTTGCATCATAAATTATCCCATCTTTAATTGTATATTTAACTCCTCCAACCCTAATCACTTCATTTTTATCATTCAACTTTATTGCCCCTGTTCCATACAACACTTTTAAATTCTGAAGTGGATTTTCTTCAACTATAACAAAATCTGCTAATTTTCCAATTTGAACACTTCCAATTTTGCTATCCATATTTAGTGCTTCTGCTCCATTTAAAGTTGCAGATTTTATAACTTCAAGAGGGTGAAACCCTGCCTCTCTTAAAAGTTCAAGTTCACGAATGTATGCAAATCCGTAAAGTTGATATATAAAACCTGAATCTGATCCTGCTGTAACTCTTCCTCCTCTATTTTTATATTCGTTTACAAATTTCATCCAAAGTCTATAGTTTTCTCTCCATTCAACTTCTTGTTCTGTACCCCAAAAATGCCAATATGATCCATGTGAAATTCTACTTGGTTCGTAAAATTCCCACAGTGATGGTAGAGTATAATCTTCATGCCATTCAGCTCTTCTCGCTCGTTGTAAATCTCTGTTAGCTTCATAGATGTTAAATGTTGGATCTAACGTAAAGTCTAAAGAAATTAATTCATTCATTACATTATTCCAGTGATTAGAGAAGGGTTCCGCTGCTTGCTTCCAAAGCTTACCAGCTTCCTCAAATCTATGTTGCTCATTTTGATAATTATAATCAACGGGGTAATTTTGAACTGTTCTATCATTAAATAGTGCTTCAGGAAGTCCGTACCAATGTTCCATTGACGTTAGTCCAGATCTTGCAGAATGTAAAACATTCCATCTAGCTACACTTAATTGAGCATGATGAGCTGCTGACCCAAGACCTAATTTTTTATTTTCATCAAGAGCTGCAGTCATAATTTCTGGTTCGGAACCAAAAAATTTTATTCCGTCAGCTCCTTTTTTAGCATTAGCTCTAACCCAGGTTCTTGCCATTTCTGGTGTGCTTATTGGAATGTCATTTAACGGATTAAAGTTTTTTCCAGTTTGACCAAAACTTGTGTATGCAAAAATACGTGGAGCAATAATTTTATTTTCTTGACTAAGTTTTTTAAGATTTAAGGCCCATTCAATCCCTTTTCCACCTGGTTCTCTAACCGTAGTAATTCCATGGGCCATCCAAAGTCTAAAAACATAATCATAATCTGCACCTTGACCATTACCACCTATATGGCCATGCATATCAATAAAGCCAGGAAGTAGATACATACCGTTAGCATCCAATTCAAATCCTCCTTTATTTAATTTTGGTCTAGAAGAATCTTTAATTTCAACCCCAGGATATCCAACACTCTTAATATCAACGATTATATTATTTTTAACCACAATATCAACAGGTCCTTTTGGTGGTGATCCGTCTCCGTTAATTAATGTAACTCCTCTTATTATAAGTTGATCATATGGTCCGTCCCCTAAATAATTTTCTTGAGAGAACCCGATAAATACAAATAAGAGAATAAATACAGAAATAAAATTTTTCATATTATTAAAATTTAATTGGTTGGTACTGAAATATTATTTCCTAAAAATATAGCATTTAGAAATAATTTATTAGTTCCATACCATGTTCCTCTAAAGTTTGGGTTGTCAGCAAATACTACAACTCTTCCCAACCCTACTTTTGAAATAATTAGTGATGCAGCACCAGGGATAAAATCTTTCTTATTTGATTCAGAAATATATCCGTCAATGTGAAAATCATTTGAATAAATTGCAACTGAAGAATAATCATCCTTTGTTTTATTTATAAAAACATTATTATTCTTGTAAACTGGGATTTTTCTGTCATTATAACCAAATGCAATTGGATGGCTAAGATCCAAATCAACACTAAGGATTGAACCTCCTATTCTTTCTCTTCCAATGAATTCGCTCGCTTCAACATAATTTTTCCTGGAATAGATAGAATCTTTTTGAGATTCTACTAAACTTTCATTTATTAGTTTACTGTTAATTGCCCAACTTGACCCTCTAGCTATTGTTATTAAAGTATTTCCCTTTTCAATCCATTTTTTTATTTTCTTTACTTCCTCTTTACCTAATTGTTCGTATGATCCTGAGACCATTACTATTGTTGTGTATTTGTCCAATGAAACTCTTGAAAATTGGTCTAATTTAATTTTAGTTAACGGCATTTCAATTCGCGTATCAAGTAGGTGCCATACCTCGCCTGCTTCATAAGAATTTACACCCTCTCCAATTAGCATTGCTATTTTAACAGGTTTATTAATTCTAAAATTATTACTTCCAAGATCTATCCCTGTCAGACTGTAACCTGAATCAGAATTATACATAGGCACATTATATTTATTTTGTACTTCACTTATAATCTTGTATAATTCGTCAGATGATATCTTTTGTTTGCTCACTGGAATCAAAACCGAACCATAGTTAAAATACTTAGAAGAGTTTGTTCCGTTTACTTTAAGCGCAAAGGGTTTAAATGCTGAGTAGGTGATAATTCCGTTTTTTTGCAGGTGGTTAAGAGCCGCTGGTGAATTATAGTCATCCCAGTCAAGTATATAGGCATAATTTGATTTATTAGCCTTTAAATTGTTGACTAAATTTTCAGTGCTTTTAATCTCAGATTCTGGATTAAAATTTTTAAGCTTCCTAGATTTCATATTATAGAAATTAGACACACTCCATGCTGAAGCGTCATAAAATACACTATCGACATACCTATCATATGTTTCAAAGAAATTTTTGACCATTCTTGATTGTGCCTGATTCACAGGAACCACATACCTACCCTTACTATTATAAACTTTAATTTTATGTATCAATAACTTATCAATAAAAGCTATAGTTCTGTTTCTATCATTTAAGTCACCAAATTCATAAGCTTTTACTTTTTCATCTTTAAATTCCGTTGTTGATGAATTAAAAAATCTCATTTGATAATCTCTTAAAAGATTTTTGTTGTCAACAGCCGCTTCTACGGTTGCTATGCTTGATAAATATTGATTACGAATTGTGAATCCGAAAGACATTGTTCCATAATTTGTTTCCTGAAGGTGACCTCTTGAACTAGCCTGTTCAAAAAGGATTGCTATCGCTCCCTGTACATCAGGGTATGAAGAACCATAGCCTGGATAGGTTTCATCAAAAGATTCTTTAGTATAATAAAATGACCCAATACTATCAAGAGCCTTAACATAGTATTTTGCAAAAATGGGACTTAAAACACTGTAGTTTTCATCAGGAATCATTGGTTTTACAGATGCATTTTTTTTCATTGGTTCAAAGAAATAATTACTGTTGGTCCCCATTTCATGGAAATCTGTAACAACATTTGGATACCAATTGTGATACCAGTTAAGCTTCCCTCTACTTTCCGGATTAATTGCTAATAACCAATCTCTGTTTAAATCAAACCAGTAATGATTGGTTCGACCTCTCGGCCATGCTTCATTATGTTCAGCATCATTGCTATCCGCCACAAGATTTATTGATTTATATTGATTTGCCCACTGGGAGTGTCTATCTCTTCCATCTGGGTTAATAGTTGGATCAATAAAAATTACAGAGTTATCAATTAGTCTTTTAATTTTAATATTTTCTGACGCCACTAATGTGTATGCAGCTAATATGGCAGCTTCAGCACTTGATGGTTCGTTTCCATGCACCCCATAACCCAAATTTATAATAATAGGTAAATTTTTATTAACCTTAAGATTAGATTTAGGAATAGTATAATTTAGGTGTTCTTCTTTTATTTTTTCAATATTACTTAAATTTTCAATTGATGAAACTGTAAGCATAATAAGATCTCTTCCTTCATGAGATTCACCATATTTAATCAGCTCAGCCTTTTCTGAAACATTTGATAAATAATTTAAGTAGGCTACAATTAGATCATGACGTGTATGTTCAAAACCAATTTCGTATCCTAGAAATTCCTCTGGACTTTGTATATTTTGATTGTAAGGGCCATTATTTTCTAAATAATAATCTTGTGCTATTAGAGTATTTAAACATAATAGCAATGTAGTTAAACTTAGTAGTAATCTCATAATTCTTTAATTTCGATAATCATAAATTTAATAATTAAAATTTATTGATTTGATTTTGAAGGATATTTTTAATTTTATGTCATGCGATTAATACTATTTACATTAATTATCTTGTCTTTTTCTTGCAGAGATCAAAAAAGGTATGAAGAAATGCACTTAACTGATTATCAAAGGCAGGTTAACACTTTTTTTAAAGATGCCTCTGTTTCTCCGTTAAAAGCAAAGGATTTGAAAAATTTTAAAGGAGTTGATTTCTTTAGATTTGATTCATCTTATGCAGTTTATGCTAAAATTCAGAAAACACCAGAAAGTCCACCATTTAAGATGAAGACAACAACTGATATCCCTGCTGACTTTAGGATGTATGGAAAATTAATATTTAATTTAAAAGATCAGCAGCATGTATTAACAGTATATGAAAATCTTGAGTATGATGATTCTAAGGAATATGAAAATTATTTATTTCTACCGTTTTTAGATAAAACTAATGGATTTGAAACTTACGGGGGAGGTAGATATATTGATTTGTATCAATATGATAACGATTCAATATTAATTGACTTTAATCGGGCTTACAATCCTCAGTGTGTATATGATGAAAAATTTTCTTGTCCAATTGTACCAAGAAATAACCTATTAAACCTAAGGATTGAAGCTGGAGTTAAAAACTTTGTTGAAAATTAATTTTATTTTATCGGTTGCTAAGTAGATAATATCCAGTTAATACTGCTAAAATTCCAATTAAAACGGAACCAATAGTATAAAGAGATAAATTAAAAATCTCTCCGTTTTTTATTAGTTCTAAATTTTCGTTTGCAAAAGCTGAAAATGTAGTAAAACCACCACAAAACCCTGTAACTAATAAAAGGGTTTGGTTTGAAGATAGTGTGTTTTCCTTTTGAGCATATCCTAATATCATTCCGATTAATAGGCATCCCAGCATGTTAACTGTAAATGTTCCAAATGGTAAAACTTTTGAGTATTGGTTTATTGTAATCGTGATGATATATCTAAGCCCACTCCCTAAACCACCACCTAAAAATACTAACAAAAAACTTTTCATAATCTTTATCTAAACTAATTTAACCTTAATTGTTTAATCATCGTTAATTATTGTAAAAAATAATATCAAAAAACCTTATATTTACTGGTTCACATAAGATGCATAATATGAAAAGACTAATTTTAATCACAGTGTTACTTTTTATTGTAAGCTGTCAACAAGAATCAAAGATGGATCCAAATATTAACCCATTTTTCCAAGAATGGAATACTCTTTATGAAGTACCTCCATTTTTAGATATAAAAGACGAGCATTATATGCCAGCTTATGAGCAGGGAATGAAAGATAATCTTGAGGAAATTGATATAATTGTTAATAATCCTGAAACTCCAACATTTGCTAATACTATTGAAGAACTTGAAAGAACAGGAAAATTATTATCTAAAGTTGGACGTGTATTTTCAAATTTAGCAAGCTCTAATACGAATCCACAGTTACAAGAACTTCAACGTGAATTAAGCCCAATGCTTTCGGCTCATTACGATAAAATCTCCTTAAATAAAGGATTATTTAATAGAGTTGATGCAATATGGCAAAACAGAGAAAATCTTGATTTAACTGTTGAACAGAGAAAATTACTTAACGATACCAGAAAGGGATTTGTCCGTAGCGGTGCACTATTAAGTGAAGATCAAAAAGAGAGAATCTCTGAAATTAATTCAAAGATTTCAGGTCTATCAACTTCATTTGGTCAAAATCTCTTAGCAGAAACTAATGGTTTTGAACTTATTTTAGAAGCCTCAGATTTAGATGGTTTATCGGAAGGAGTAATAGCTGCAGCAGCTGACGCGGCTTCTCAGAAGATGGATTCAGCCGAGTCTGACGAAGAAAAAAATAAATACAAAGATAAATATGTTTTTACTCCTCATCGTAGTAGTATGTACCCTTTTTTGACAGAATCTACACGTAGAGATTTGAGAGAAAAATTATATAATTCTTATGTAATGCGTGGAGATAACAATAATGAGACTGATAATAAGAAAATTGCTGCTCAAATTGCTAAACTTCGTGCAGAAAGAGCTCAAATAATGGGATACAAAACTCATGCTCACTTTGTCTTAGATGACAACATGCTTAAAACTCCAGAGGAGGTATATGATTTATTAAACAAGCTTTGGAAGCCTGCTGTAAAAAGAGCTAATGTTGAAGTTGCTGACATGCAATCTGTTTCTGATGCTGAAGGGCATGATTTTAAGATAGCTGCATGGGATTGGTGGCATTACTCTGAAAAAGTTCGAAAAGAAAAATATGATTTAGACGAATCTGCAATTAAGCCGTATCTTTCTTTAGACAATGTCTTACAAGGTGTGTTTAATACGACGAATAAATTATGGGGATTAAACTTTACTGAAATTTTTGACATAGATCTGTATCACCCAGATGCAAGAATATGGGAGGTTACCGATAAGGATGGTAGTCATTTAGGTATTTTTATTGGAGATTATTTTACAAGATCTAATAAGCGTGGTGGAGCTTGGATGAGTAGTTTTAAAGGCCAATCAAATCTTGATGGAGTAGAGCGTCCAATTGTTGTAAATGTATGTAATTTTCCTGCTCCAGTTGGTGATAATCCAGCTCTATTAAGTTTTGATAATGTAGTTACTTTATTCCATGAATTTGGCCATGCAATGCATGGAACTTTAACAAACGTTAAGTATGGAAGTATGGCAGGTACATCTGGGCCTAGAGATTTTATTGAACTACCTTCACAATTACTAGAACACTGGGCGAGCGAACCTCAAGTATTAAAATCATTTGCTAATCATTATGAAACAGGTGAACCAATACCAGATGATTTAATAGAAAAATTACTGAATGCTTCTAAATTTAATCAAGGATTTATTAATACAGAATATTTAGCTGCTTCATTGTTAGACATGGATTGGCATACAATTTCTGCTGATGAAGGTCTTAAAGATGCGAACAATTTTGAGTTAGAATCAATGAAAAAAGTTGGTCTAATTGGTGAAATAGCACCTAGATATCGAACTACTTATTTTGCGCATATATTTTCTGGTGGATATTCATCTGGTTATTATAGTTATGTACATGCTGCAGTACTTGATTCTGACGCATTTGAAGCCTTTAAAGAAGTTGGAGATGTTTTTGACCCTAATCTTGCAATTAAATTAAGATCGAATATATATTCAATGGGATCAACAGAGGAAGCGATGGATTTATTTGTAAAATTTAGAGGAAGAAAACCTGTGATTGAACCACTTTTAAAAGTCAGAGGATTAGACGGGAGTGAATAGATTTACTTATTAACATTTCATCATGAAGGTTATTAAGTTTATTTTATTTTCATTTTTGTTTCTTACAAGTCTCAATACATTTTCTCATAATCCTGAAGATTTTATGATTGCTGAAATTGAACGAGGTCAAATGTATTTTGAAAATGAGGAAATAGCAGTCGAATTCGGAGCCGCTTTAAAAAGACAGAGGATTCGCCGTTTAGCAGCTATGCCGTTTTACAAAAAGTTTTACATTTTCGTAAAAGCTGGATTCGAACATATAATTCCTCAGGGAATTGATCATATACTTTTTGTTCTTGGTTTGTTTTTTTCATGTATAACTTTTCGTATACTACTATGGCAGGTAACTGCATTCACAGTTGCTCATAGTATTACTCTTATTCTTGCAGCTCAAGGTTTTGTTCAACTTAGAGGAGATATAGTTGAGGCGATTATAGCTTTATCAATTGTTTGGGTAGCGATTGAAAATTGTTTATATAAAGAAACAAGTAAATGGAGATATTCAATAGTGTTTGCATTTGGTTTATTACATGGCCTTGGTTTTGCAGCTCTTCTAACCCAGTATGGATTACCAAAAGATAATTTTATTTCAATGCTATTAGCATTTAATATTGGTGTTGAATTCGGACAGTTGGCTGTTTTACTTTTAGCGTTTGTACTAATCAAATTAATTATGAAAAGAAACTGGTATAGTAATGAAATAAAAATACCAGCTTCGCTTATAATTGCTGCAATTGGTTTGTTTTGGTTTATTGAACGGGTAATATGATAATATAAATAGCTGTATTTTAATAATTAAGCTTTTATTTTCATCTAATTTTCTAAAACATTTTATAGTTTTGAGATAGAATTGTTTGTTGTTAAAAGTGTAGTAATTTTAAAATTGATATTAAACAAATATAAATTTTATTGTTGTAATCAAAACTATAAAAGCTATGAAGGCTAACAAAACCCAAGCACTTCCATTGTAGTATTTTTTGTGAAGTTTAGCATCTTTTTTATATGCTATAAATAGTACTATAGTAAAACATATTGTAAATAATACTGCAAAAATTAATTGACCTTGTGAAAACATTTTTTTTGCGAAACTAATAAATATTAAAATAATTTAATGTCATGAAGGATAAAATATTAGCTGTTAAAGAATTTCATAATGCATTTAAACTAGATTACTTAGATGAACCTAAAGCTAATTTGGGAGTAAATAAAAATAATCTAAGATTTAATTTGATGAAGGAAGAAAATGAAGAATACTTAGAAGCAGCAAATAATAATGATTTAGTTGAGGTTGCAGATGCACTTGGTGATATGCTTTATATTCTTTGCGGAACCATTATAGAACATGGAATGCAACACAAAATTGATGAGGTTTTTAGTGAAATTCAAAATAGTAATATGAGTAAATTAGGAAGTGATGGTAATCCGATATACCGTGAGGATGGAAAAGTGTTAAAGGGGCCTAACTATTTTAAACCCAACATTAGAGGAATTTTAGAGATTTAAACTTTATATCTCCAGTTGTGTTTATCCTGTAGTTTATTAGTTTGTATTCCGACTAAAATAGATTTTAATTTTTCAGCATAGGAATCTTTTTGCCCATCCAATTCAAAATATTCTTTTTTATGCTGGAAGCCTTTAATTTCACTCACAACAGCAGCTGTTCCTGCTCCAAATATTTCTTTCAAGCTGCCGTTTTTAGCAGAGTTTTTTAATTCTTCAATACTTAATTTTTTTATTTCAACATTTATGCCTTGATCTCTTGCAATTTGAATAATACTTTTTCTTGTAACCCCATCAAGTATTGTGTCAGTTACGGGGGCAGTTATCAAATTATTGTCAATTCTGAAAAATATATTCATTGTCCCAGCTTCTTCAAGGTATTTGTGTTCATTTGAATCAGTCCAGATAACCTGATCAAAACCTAGTTCTTTAGCTAAGTTTGTCGGATAAAATTGTCCAGCATAATTACCGGCTGCTTTTGCATATCCTACTCCACCTGATGCAGCCCTGCTGTATTTATCCGCAACCAATACTTTGAGTTTTTTTGTATAGTATAAAGTAGCTGGCGCACAAATAATCATAAACTTATAATTTTTTGAAGGTACAGCTTGAATTGCATATTCATTTCCGATAATAAAAGGTCTGATATATAAGGATCTTCCTTCCCCATGCTTTATCCAGTCTCTATCTGTGTCAACAAGTTTTGTTAATCCCTCAAAAAATAATTCCTTTGGAAATTCAGGAATTGCCATTCTTATAGCTGACTTGTTAATTCTTTCAAAATTTTGATTAGGCCTAAATAGCCATACTTCATCATTTTCGTCCTTATATGCCTTCATACCTTCAAATATTGCTTGGCCATAATGTAAAACACTCGCAGAAGGTTCAATTGAAATTGGTTGATAAGGTTTAATTGTTGGGTTTGTCCAATTTCCGTCTATATAATCACATTCAAACATATGGTCAGTAAACACAGAACCAAAAGAGAAATTATTAAAATCAATAGTATCGATTTTACTTTCATTTGCTTTGATGATTTTAATATCAAAATTCATAATTAATAGTGATAAAATTCATGCAAAATTAATCATTTAAATTATATTTACTTCAACTTTAGTTGCAAATGAAAATATTAATAACAGGTGCTACTGGCTTAATTGGTTCTCAACTGGTTAAGGATTGTTTAAAAAATAAAATTGTAGTTAACTTTTTAACAACACAAAAAAGTAAGTTAAATTACTTCGAGAATGCTACTGGTTTTTATTGGAATCCAAAAACTAAAGAAATAGATGGTAGATGCTTTGAAGGAGTAAATTCCATTATTAATTTATCTGGCGCATCGATATTTAGATTTTGGACTAATAAAAATAAAAGTCTTATTCTTAAAAGTAGAGTTCATAGTCTAGATTTTCTAAAGAAATATATCACTGAAAATAGCTTAAAAATAGATTCTTTAATTTCAGCTAGTGGCATTGGATCTTATCCAGAGTCAGCATTAAAAGAATTTGATGAACTAGAAAAAGAAAAAAGTGACTATTTTCTAGCCGATGTAATAAAAAAGTGGGAAGATGCAGCTTTAGAATTCAAGCCAATTATTAAAAATATTTCCGTTATTAGAATAGGGTTAGTTCTTTCAAAAGAAGGAGGTGTTCTGAAACAAACCATCCAGCCTATGAGATTTGGGTTTGGGGTCTATTTTGGTTCTGGAAGACAGTGGCAATCTTGGATTCATGTTGAAGATATCTCAAGAATTTTTATACATATTTTAAAAAATAATCTTTCAGGCATATTTAACGGGGTTTCACCAAACCCGGTATCAAACTTTAAATTCACTAGTGTGATTTCAAAAATCAAAAGAAACGTTTTGTTTTTAATCCCAATTCCAAGAATTTTTTTCAAAATTATTTTTGGTAAAATGCATGTGATACTCTTTAAAAATCAAAAAGTCTCAAGTAAAAAAATTATTTTATCAGGTTTTAATTTTAATCACAGGTTTATTGAAGAAGCAATCAAAAATATCTTTAAGTGACATTATGGCATTAAACTTAATATGGCAGTAATTTTGCATTATAAAACTAAAATATAATAATGGGTAAAAAGAAATCAAATAAGAAAGTTGATTTAGATAAAAAAAGTGAAGCTTCCGAAAATAAGTCTGAAGAACAAAATATTGATGATCAAGTTAAGCAGGAAAAAGACAAATTTTTAAGATTATTTGCTGAATTTGAAAATTATAAAAGAAGGACTGCAAAGGAAAGATTAGAATTGTTTTCTACAGCTAGTGAAGAAGTTATGGTTTCATTATTGCCTGTTATGGACGATTTTGATAGAGCATCAGTTGAAATTGAAAAAGATAAAGAAAACGAGATTTTAAAGGGGGTACTACTTATTAAAAATAAGATGTTTGATTCTTTGAAATCAAAGGGATTAAATTTAGTTGAAGTTAATAAGGGTGATGAATTTAATCCAGACAATCATGAGGCTGTAACCCAAATAGAGGCTCCAAGTGATGATATGAAAGGTAAAATAATCGATGTAATTGAAAAAGGTTATAAGCTAGGAGAAAAAGTAATCAGATACCCTAAAGTTGTAATAGGTAAATAATTATGAAGGAAGATTATTATAAAATTTTAGGAGTTAGTAAAGGTGCTTCTGCATCGGAAATAAAAAAAGCTTACAGAAAAATGGCAATTAAATATCATCCAGATAAAAATCCTGGTGATAATGCTGCTGAAGAAAAATTTAAAGAGGCTGCTGAAGCCTATGATGTATTAAGTAATCCTGAAAAAAAATCTAAATATGATCAATTTGGTCATCAAGCTTTTCAAGGAGGAGGATCCGGATTTGGCGGAGGAATGAATATGGATGATATATTTAGTCAATTTGGAGATATTTTTGGAGGATTTGGAGGATTTGGAGGATTTGGAGGAGGTCAAGGAAGAAGAGTGGTAAAAGGAAGTAATCTCAGGGTTCGAGTAAATTTAACTTTAGAGGAAATTTGTAACGGGGTTGATAAAAAAATAAAAGTTAAAAGAAAAGTTTTAGCTCCTGGAGCGTCTTTTAAAACATGTCCTCAATGTAACGGTACCGGACAGGTTACAAGAGTTACAAATACGATTTTAGGAAGAATGCAAACTTCTACTGTTTGTCCTGCTTGTTCTGGTTCAGGTCAAGTGATTGATAATAGACCCAAAGGAGCGGATGAAATGGGTATGATTCATAAAGAGGAAACTGTCAAAATACCTATACCTGCCGGTGTCGTAGATGATATGCAATTAAAGGTTAGTGGTAAAGGAAATGAAGCTCCAGGTAATGGTATAAGCGGAGACTTATTAGTTGTAATTAATGAAGTTCCTCACAAAAAACTTCAACGTGAAGGTGATAATCTTCACTATGAGCTTTATGTCAGTATTTCTGATGCTATTCTTGGATCGAGTAAGGAAATTGAAACCGTTTCAGGAAAAGTTAGAATTAAAATAGAAGCTGGAATGCAGTCTGGTAAAATTTTAAGATTAAGAAACAAAGGTATTCCAAGTATTAATGGATATGGTAGTGGTGATTTATTAGTCCATGTAAATGTTTGGACTCCTAAAACATTGGACAAAAAACAAAAACAATTCTTTGAGTCAATGATTGATAATGAACATTTTAAACCAAAACCTGAAAATTCTGAAAAGTCTTTTTTTGACAGAGTCAAAGACATGTTCTCATAGTTTTAGTCTTAAAGTTTTATTAAATATTTATTCTTGATTATAATACCATATTTAATAATCTTATATTTAGAAATAACTTAATTTTTATAATGAATAATATTTTAACCATTGACTCTGTTTCCAAACATTATGGAAACTTCACTGCCTTAAATGATGTGTCAATAAAAATTCCTGAAGGTTCAATTTTTGGATTACTAGGTCCAAATGGAGCAGGCAAGACTACTCTTATTAGAATTATTAATCAAATTACGAGACCTGATTCAGGTAGAGTACTATTTAATGATATTGAACTCAAACCTGATAATATTAAGGATATCGGTTATTTACCTGAAGAAAGAGGTTTATATCCAAAAATGAAAATTGGAGAACAGGCTATTTATTTGGCTCAGCTTAAAGGAATGGACAGATCGACTGCTAAATCTGAGCTTACTAAATGGTTTGAAAAATTTGAAATTACAGACTGGTGGAATAAAAAAGTTACAGAACTTTCAAAAGGCATGGCCCAAAAAGTACAATTTATCGTTACTGTTCTGCATAAACCGAAGCTGTTAATTTTTGATGAACCATTTTCTGGATTTGATCCTATTAATGCAAATTTGATAAAAGATGAAATTTTAAATTTACGAAAGCAAGGTGCAACAGTGATTTTTTCAACCCATAGAATGGAATCTGTTGAAGAATTATGTGAGGATATTGCTTTAATTAATAAATCAAATAAAATTTTAGACGGAAACCTAGATGATATTAAAGCAAAATTTAAATCAAACACGTTTGAAGTTGCAGTTAATTCAACCGATCCTAAATTATTAAAGACTCAGTTAAATTCAGTTTATCATACTAGTGATCCAACATTTAAGACTTTAGGGGATAATCTAAGACTAAATATTTGTTTGAAGTCTAATCAAAAATCTGACGAGTTGCTAAAAGTTTTAAATGATAATGCAAGGGTTATTCACTATAAAGAAGTAATCCCTAGTGCAAGTGAGATATTTATTAATTCAGTAGAGAATAACTAACATGGGACATTTTACACTTATTACAACAAGAGAATATTTAAATAAAATAACTAACAAAACATTTATATTATCTACATTTCTTACACCGCTACTTATTGTAGGTTTAATTTTTTTTATTGGTTATTTATCAAACTTAAATAACGAAACAGTAAAAAATATATCCGTTATTGATGAAACAGGAATTGTCTATGAAAAACTAAAATCTTCTAAATTTTTAAAATATGATTTAATTCAAAATTTATCTCTTGAAGAGGCTAGAATTTTTTCAAAAAATAAATCAGATTATGGGTTAGTTTACATACCTAATCTTATATCCCCAAATGCCATTGCTGACTCAATATCATTTATTTCAGAGGACTCACCATCTTTTACAATTATAAATAATCTTGAATCTCAACTAGAAAAAATTTTGACAAACGAAAATTTTAAAATTGAAGGTTTAGATATTAATGAAATTAACGAATCAAAAGTTTATGTTAATTTATTTCAGGAAACTTTTGAAGGAGAAAAAACCACAAAAACAGACGGATTGGTAAAACTAATATTTGGTATGGTTTTGGGTATGTTGCTTTATATATTCATTTTTGCTTACGGAAATATGATCATGATGAGTGTAATTGAAGAAAAAACTAATAGAATTATAGAAATTGTAATATCATCCGTTAAACCTTTTGAGTTAATGACTGGAAAAATTATAGGAACTTCATTAGCTGGGCTTACGCAGTTTATTGTTTGGGGGGGGTTATTTTTTGTTTTTTCAACAATTATATCTTCATTATTTGGAATTACCTCCATTCCTGGTAATCCAAGCGATGCTCAGGTAATGCTGAGTGCTTCTGAAGGTAGTGGTATTTCATCTGATTCATTAGAGATTATTTCAGCTTTTATTAATTTACCTTTAACAAATATTCTGGTTGCGTTTGTACTTTATTTTCTTGGTGGATATCTGCTATATGCTTCAATATTTGCTGCAATTGGTGCAGCTGTGGACAATCAAACTGACGCTCAACAGTTTTTAATGCCAATTACTATAATTTTGATTGTAGCTTTATATGTTGGTATATTGACAGTTCCTGAAGACCCAAATGGAATAGTTGCTCAAATTTTTTCTTTTATTCCATTAACATCACCTGTGGTTATGATGATGAGAATCCCTTATGGAGTTCCCGTTTTTGAACAGATAATTTCTGTTTTAATTTTATTTTTGTCTGTTATTTTAATAATTTGGATTGCTGCAAAAATATATCGAATTGGAATTTTAATGTATGGTAAAAAGCCAACCTACAGAGAATTATTAAAATGGCTTAAATATTAAAATAAATTATGTCAAAAATATTAATTATTGAAGATGAACCATCAATTCGCAGAGTTTTGGTTAAAATTTTAGCTGAGGAAGATAAATCTCATAAAATTGACGAAGCAGAAAATGGAATTGAGGCAATTAATAAAATTAAAAAGGATTCCTATGATTTGATTATTTCAGATATAAAAATGCCAAAAGTTGACGGTATAGAAGTTTTAGATTTTTCTGTAAAAAACATTCCTGAAACTCCCGTTATAATGATTTCTGGGCATGGGGATTTAGATCTTGCAGTTGAATCAATGAAAAAAGGTGCTTTTGATTATATTTCAAAACCCCCAGATTTAAACAGATTACTTACAACAGTCAGAAATGCTTTAGACAGAAAAAAACTGGTTGTTGAAAACAAATTATTGAGAAAAAAGATAAGTAAAAATTATGAAATGATTGGTGAAAGTAAAGCTATCAATTATGTAAAAAATCTTATTGAAAAAGTAGCTGATACAGATGCCAAAATTTTAATTAACGGACCAAATGGATCTGGTAAAGAATTAGTTGCAAAGTCTATTCATCATTTTAGCACTAGAGCTCATGAGTCTTTAATAGAAGTAAATTGTGCTGCAATTCCAAGTGAATTAATCGAAAGCGAGTTATTTGGACATGTAAAAGGATCATTTACCGGTGCTGTAAAGGATAAAATAGGTAAGTTTGAGGCTGCGCATAACGGAACTATATTTTTAGATGAAATTGGTGATATGAGTCTCTCTGCTCAAGCAAAGGTGTTAAGGGTTTTGCAGGACAATTGCATCCAAAAAGTTGGAGGTGCAAAGGATATAAAAATTAATGTAAGAGTAATAGCTGCAACTAACAAAGATTTAAAAAAAGAGATTAAGCAAGGTAAATTCAGAGAAGATTTATTTCATAGATTAGCTGTTATAATTATAGATGTTCCACCTTTAAATTCTAGAAGAGAAGACATACCTTTATTAATAGATTATTTCTCTAAAAACATTGCTGATTCACAGGGTGTTGATACAAGAAAATTTTCAAAAAAAGCAATTGATCTTATTAAAAAAAGTGATTGGTCTGGAAATGTTAGGCAGCTGAGAAATGTTATCGAAAGACTAATAATTCTTGGAGATAAAAAAGAGATTTCAGAAAAAAATGTAAAAGAATTTATTAAAATTTAAAAACCATGAGATTTATAATTTTAATATTATTTACGTTAAATCTTACCGCTCAAAATGATGCTCAGGTTATTAGTGAAATATACAAAAACTCTCTTCTGAATGGAAAAAGTTATGATTGGCTTGATTATTTATCCAATGAAATTGGAGGAAGATTATCTGGTTCAGTAAATGCTGAGCGTGCTGTAAAGTGGACTAAATCTGAAATGGAATTAATGGGTTTAGATAGTGTCTGGCTTCAACCGGTTATGGTTCCAAAATGGGTCAGGGGAGCACCAGAATTTGCATATATCGAAAGAGCACCAGGTATAACTACTAATGTTAATATTTGTGCACTTGGCGGATCTGTTTCAACTCCCTTAGCTGGTCTAAAAGCACAAGTTATAGAGGTTCAAAGTTTTGAGCAGTTAGAGAAACTAGGTAAGGATAATATCAATGGTAAGATTGTTTTTTACAATAGACCTATGGATCCAACATTAATTGATACATTTAAATCATACGGTGGATGTGTAAATCAAAGATATGAGGGTGCTGTAAATGCTATTAAGTATGGTGCAGTGGGTGTTATAGTAAGATCAATGAATTTAGCTATTGATGACTTACCCCATACCGGAAGTATGACTTATGGTAATGTTCCAGTTTCTCAACGAATTCCATCTGCAGCGATCAGTACAAAAGATGCAGAAATTCTTAGTGAGATGCTAAAAATTAATAAAGAAATAAAATTTTATTTCAAACAAAATTGTAAGCAAATGGATGATGTCCTATCGCATAATGTAATAGGAGAAATAAGTGGCTCTGAATTTCCAGATGAATATATATTGGTTGGTGGTCATCTAGATTCATGGGACCTTGGTGACGGCTCTCATGATGATGGTGCTGGGTGTGTACAGTCAATGGATGTTTTAAGGTTACTCAAACTTTCTGGTATTAAACCAAAAAGAAGTATTCGTGTTGTATTATTTATGAATGAAGAAAACGGCTTGAGAGGCGGTAGAAAATATGCTGAGGAAGCTTTTAGAAAGGGTGAGAATCACATATTTGCACTTGAAAGTGATGCAGGTGCTTTTACCCCTAGAGGCTTCTATTTTGAGGCAGATGAAAACAATTTTGCTCAAATCCAAAGTTGGAAAGAATTATTTAAACCCTATTTAATACATTTTTTTGAATTAGGTGGAAGTGGTGCAGATATTGGTCCTTTGAAAACAAAAAATAATGTTTTAAGCGGATTAAAACCTGACTCTCAAAGATATTTTGATCATCATCACTCATCAAGCGATGTTTTTGAAAATATTCATAAAAGAGAATTAGAGCTTGGAGCTGCTACTATGACTGCCTTAATTTTTTTGATAGATAAGTATGGATTAGCATCAAAAATTAAACTGTGAAATATGAAAAAAATTATTTTATTAGTTTTATTAATATTTCCTAAATGGATTTCTTCTCAAGAAATTAGCCTTCCTTTTTATGAAATTGGAGACTATCCATCTGAATATTCTTCAGAAAATATATTATCTAGGATGATTGAAGGATTAGGTTATAGATATTATTGGGCTTCTGAATCATTAAATGAAAATGATCTAAAATATAAACCTAGCGAAGATAGTAGAACTACATTTGATATTTTAGAACATATTTATAGTCTATCTCAGATGATAGTTTCATCATTTAAAAATCAAGAATTTAATTTTGCTTTAAAAAAATACTCATATGAAGAGCTTAGAAGCAAAACTTTAAATAATTTCAAATATATTTATGATAGTCTAATAAAAAACCCTGATTTATCTCAGTTGAATATTACATTTAGAAGAGAAGGAAATAATTTACATTTTCCCTTTTGGAATCATATTAATGGTCCAATAGCTGATGCTATTTGGCACTGTGGACAAGTAGTCACAAATAGAAGGGCGAGTGGAAATCCAATCAGAGAAGGTGTTAATGTATTTACGGGTAAAAATAGATTTAAATAGATTAATGCTTCTTGTTATATAGTAAGTTAATCCATATTTTTCTTCCATATTAAGTGATTATACTCTGTATTTTGATCAAAAATTGATACTTTGTAAGAATTTAATTTTTATATTTTTATTAAAAAATTAAGTTTTTTTTAACAAATTGGCATAAGTTTTGCTATTTTTATGGCTGTATAACAAATTAAACACTATATAATTATGGAAATGTTAAATTTTATTTTTGACGCTGTTAAATCTGTAGAACCTGGTGATTTTACCGGGTTTACATTTTTTATCGGCTCAGTTTCGATGTTAGCAGCAACTGTGTGGTTCTTAATGCAACACGGTCAAGTTGACAAGAAATTTAAAGATTCAATGCTTGTTGCAGCACTTATTACTGGTATTGCGGCAGTGCATTATTTCTACATGAGAGAACAGTGGGTTGCTACTGGAGAATCTCCAACTGAATTAAGGTACATAGATTGGATTCTTACTGTACCATTAATGGTTGTAGAATTTGCTTTATTAACAGGTGTAGGAATGAGAAAATTATTCTGGGCATCAGTTGTAATGTTAGTTACTGGATACTTTGGTGAATCTGGAGTAGCTGGTGGTGATGCATTTATCTGGGGTACTATTTCTGCAGCCGCATATTTCTTTATGGCATATGAAGTTGGATGTTTAACCATTTTTGGTGGCCCTTCTGGTGCTGTTGGAAATGCTTTAAACAGTGGTTCTGGTAAAATACCATCTGCTGGTAGAATGTTACAATGGTTCGTCCTTGTTGGTTGGGCAATTTATCCATTAGGTTATTTAATGGGAACTGATGCTGGTATGTGGTATGAAGGAATATCTAGTATTCCACTAGACATGAACGTTGTTTACAATGTTGGTGACGCTATAAACAAAATTGGATTTGGTATGGCAGTTTGGTCTGCAGCTAGATAATTTTGATTTATAATCAAATTTTTTAAAAAAGGTGAGGTTTTATCCTCACCTTTTTTTTTTATATTTATTTTAAATTAACTATGCCAATGACAGTCGTTGTTAAATCAAAACTTGCCGGATTAATTCTTGCTTTGTCAATTATTTTTTTTGGTCTTGAAAGCTCTTATTCAGTAGAGTTATTTATAATAATTATGCTCTCAATTGGTATCCCTCATGGTTCAGTAGATCATATTATTGCTTTTATTAATCCTAATGCAAGAAAATTTAAAAGTAAGCCTATATTCTATGTCATTTATTTATCATTAATTGTAATAAATATTATGATTTGGATTTTATCACCTTTTCTTGGGCTACTAGTTTTTCTAATTATTTCTTGTTACCATTTCGGAGAAACTCAGGTGATTGGATATAATTCTACTGATAATAAATTATT
>CEWO01033485.1_pt1 | contig 33061 bp, 25 predicted proteins | sample 361561 | NCBI WGS metagenome assembly CEWO01 (sample SAMEA2623627, study PRJEB7988) | marine metagenome | isolation source: saline water (ENVO:00002010), including
TTCCATTATCCCGACAGACAGTCAGGGTGCCGCCCGAGCGAAAATCGTATTTCACAGAGTAAAGTTTTTCGCATTTCTTTTTATCTCCAGTACCACGAGACGCTGTTTCAAAACAAGCGCTGCCAAGTTTGCGTTCAGCCACGGACGGCATTTGCATGTCCGAACGACGCGCCCAACTGCGCTACAGCAGCCTACATGACCTATGCAACCTTAGTTCCAGGGACAACAATGTGAAACAATGCCTGTGTTGCCTCCGATTCATCAGCAAGTCTGGTCGCAGCACGGTGAAGATAGAGGTGGGCCCGGCCACATTTTGCCGTCTTGTGGACGACAACAAACAAACATGCCCAGAATTGTACTACCGCCAACTAGCACAAGTGCACCAGGACAACATGTACGTGTGCTTCATTTGCGAGCCAAACATCAAGAGAGCTCTCAAACAGATGGATGCCAACGAGGAGATACAATCGCCATCCAAATTTCTGGTCGAGACACTGCAGTGCATCGAACAAGGGGTATTCACGTTCAAAAACTTCTTTCCTATTTTCAAGGGAGTGGTTTGTCTCGCTTCCGAACTGCAAACCCCCAGCGCATGCCACCGACATCCCCTGAGGTGCGTGCAGATGGACACGACCGAAGGCGTTATCACCTTTGTTCGTATGATGGCTATACACAACAGCAACGACGATGATTCCAGTACAGAGCGCCTTGTGTGGAGTGACTTCAAACACGGCGATGATTTTGAAAGCAGGGCCCGAAAGACTCCACCCATTGAGGAAATCATTGCAATGATTCGATGGCAACACAGAGGATCCGGAACGGATCCGTTGAATTTGTCGATGACGTCCTACGAGGACTGCTGCGAGGAGACATCCAGCCTGCGCAGGTGCATGCGCAACAGCGAGTGCAAGCACGTCTTTAGTTTGATCCACGGACAACAACGCGATGTGAAAGCCGAAGACAGATGCATTTTCTGCGCCGGATGCTGCGATGACGTCGCAAAATATCAGAGGCAGGAGGTCGAGTCTTTCGAGACATCTGTGCTGCTTTCATGGCATGAGCTCAAACCATACCTCGAACACACAGCCTCTCAATCGCAAGAAGCAGCAAGCCCCCCCTTTACGCTGAGGTGCACTCGGACTAACAAAATACAACTACGTTCCTACGAGTACTATAAAAACGTTCTGTGCAAGAGCATTCCAAAAGAGTACCATTACGCAAGCCCAAGACACTTTTATTCCTCGCAGCTGTTGCGGCACAAGAGCGTGAAAACAGTTTGAATGCATATTGGATGTGGCTCAGAAGGCTGAGAGAGATCAGGCCATTATTGGTAAAACCAATGGGGGCAGCTGCAGAAAGAGCCGGCCCAGGCCTTTGATCCAGCCACATTCAAGCACGAGGGCCACGCCCTGTGCAAATGCCACGCGGAAGGCTAGGCCCAGAAGGCGAATCTCGAATCAGATCTTTATTGCTGCCAAGTAATATGGGCAGAAAAATCAAACCAGCCCCTGCTGAATCGAGTTTGCAATGAAAAGATACTGTTGCAGGGTGTATATCTTGATGCCGTCAAACTTGGCGGTCAGGGCGTGTCTGGAACACGCGCGGATGGTGACAAGAGTTTTGCTGTGGCAATCCAGGACGACGTGGGTCTGCTGTAGCGACGTGGACTTGCACATACAGCATGTTTTGCTTTGGCTTTCAACCTCCACACACGCCTGCGTGCATCCCTTGTTACGCCTGGCGACGAAATTCCGGGTTGCGTAATGCGGCCCTGCAGACGCAGCTGCATCCTCTCTTGACAGGGCAAAATACATGAAGCTATTCGACATGAACTCGTTCTGGAAAGAAGGAGAGAAGACATGCTTGCCCCACAAAACGTGGTTGCAGTGCCCGTCGTCGTGATTTCCAGAGTACACGACAAAGCGACAGCATCGTGGGCACATGACGATGGGGATGTTCCTGATGAACGCGACGCGACCCAGCATCCCGACCTTTACACACATATCAGACTTTCCGCACTTTGTGCAGGAAACCCCCCCCGTGCGCAGATCTGAGCGGTAGGAAGAAAACACATTGTTGCGTGCACATCTGATGCACAAGTGCAGCGTGCAGCACTCGTGGACTTGTTTGTCGCAATTGATGCCATTTTTTCGAAGGCACTCGAGCTGTTTCCGAGTATGCTCAGTAGTCAACTCGAAAACCCGGACGATTGACGTGCACTCCCACAAGTCCACGATGTTTTTGCTCGGAACACCCACCTTGTTGCAGATACTCTCAAAAATACAAAAATTGGAAGTGTATGGTATTCGATGCAGGTCTACCTCACACCCGTAGTTCAAACTGTGCTGCTTTTCTTGCGTGCCCCATCTCCGCTTCACTCTATTGTCGTTGAGAGCGTCTGTGGTCCCCGAAAAGATCAGCTTGGAGGATCTCGTGTTCCTCTCGTACATAACCTGGCAGGAGGCTGTTGTCTCTAGCAAAACAGCCACGAGATCCTCCGCCCCCAGGATACAACGGCCCACACCCAACCGGTTGCAGGCACGCCCGTAGGCGGTGTTCAATTCGACGCGCAGCTGCTGCCCCATGTTGAATGCGTTCGCACACAGAGTTTCGTTATTTGAGCTCGACATGAAGCGTTTCTGGGGGATCTTGGTGACGTTGGTGATGAAGTAGTAGACATATTCCACAAAACACACCCTGAAAAGAGGGCGCAGTTTGGTATACACTGCGTTGCATTCTTCGTGCCCCATGCACATCAATTTCTGGAAAAAGCTGAAAATGGACACGCGAAGCCAAAACGCCACATCCTTTACGCCGTGACGGGGGTAGAGAGAGAGCAACGTTGGCATGCAACAACGCAACATTGTGACGAGGTCGTTCAGCCCCTCAGGAGACCACCCTCCGTCTCCCTGCGTCCTGCGACTGTTGTACATAAACGGCAGGCAGCTCCGCATGAAGCACACTAGCTCTCCATCGTGACTTCTGCTGTAGCAGAGCGCGCGCATGATGGTCACAAACAAATCGGGAAAAAGAGATATGTCAAAACAGACAGCCCTCCCCCTTTGCAGCCACAGATCGATATATTCGTGGTTGCCTTCTGCACAGATCGGGATCAAATCTTGCATGTTCTTGCGCGCACTCTCCTCCCCACACCTTGCGCAATCCTCCAGGTGTTTTATAATCCTCTCAATCCCACCCTCTGGGATGTCAGCGGCCAGCCCCCTACCCGTGTTCGTTTCTTGTGATCGAATGGTTTCCAAATCAGACACCATCGGGACCCTGTTGATGTAGCAGCACTCAAATGCAAACGGCTTTGAGCATCGACTTCGATGTCTCTTCTGCGAGGTGTTCGACCCCTCCTTGGCCGCCTGCCGCATGCTGTTTTTCGTCAGGGGCTTTGTCACGAATAGGGGGCCTACCGAAAAGGCTGCTCCATGTACGCTACACCCTTTTGTTCCATGTAACAGATCCCCCCGTTTTTCTTATACACCCTGTAGAAATTTCTCTGGTGCCTGACGATGGGCATGGGCAAATTCTGCATAGGTCCGTTGGGCGGACAGACCAGGCACGCCCCAAGGTCGTATTCCCCGGGCTTGCTGTGGATGTTGTAGTACTTCTGAATGACACCCTCAATTTTTTGGCTTGACTGCAGAATATCAAAAAAGAAGACCTGCGTCGCAGCACGCAAACAAGGCAGACACATTCCGTTGCGCTTCGAGACGTCACTCTCCCATGGCAGTACGAATTCGACTCCAACAAACGGACAAGAAGAATCGATGAACTGACATTCACAATCCTTGCCGCGAATACAGCTTCTCTCGTCGGACGCAATCGCCTGTCTCAAAAACCCCTCCTCGTACTTTCGTGTCACGGGCCGAACTTCGTTTGTGTAGATCAAGTTCTGCGTGTCCACCCCCAGCAGCGTCTTATTGTAGTTTGTCATTGAAACAACACTCTGCAAGTTGTCACTGACGTTTTTCAGAATCTTTTCTATTTTTTCGACGTCACACGGAAGCCCCTCATACTTGTTGATTGTGCTCTTGGCAACAATTTTGATCTTTTCAACATTTTCGGCATGCACGCCGGCGTGAATCGTGTTTTTGGGCACTGTGGCCACGCAGTCTGAAATCTGCGGCGTACAGGATTCGCCCGACTCCTGCTTTGCTACCTTGGCGCGCCCCGTAGGCCCATTAATTTTACGCCTTCGTTTTCGGACGGAATTGTCTTCTGCGTCCATCTCAACTGAAAAATTGGTCTTCAGCGTCACTGTCTTCCATTTGTCTGGAAACATGCTTGCCATCGTCTGTCGCACGGGGTCCACTCGTCTTGACCGCGACTACTTTGAATTTTTATTTCTTTTTACTGTATGAATTTTGTGGGAAACAAGAAAGAAATTTGGCCGTGTTTGTTATTTGTACCAGTAACCTTTTTGGGTACGTCCTCGTTTCAAAACCAATCAAATTGCCCGCTCCTGGTACCACCACCATGCCAAAGACCAAGGACACGGCCAGGGAAAGCTCGGACGAGGAGGTTCAGAGGATGCCCTGGCATGCCCCCAAGAAGAACAAACAGGACGAAGGCATCAAACTCACGGAAATCAACTGCAAGGTTGCCTGCAGGTTGCAGTTCTGAGCTTACTCGCAATGTCGTGCCTTCTCAAATGACTGGCAACGTCGTGCACCGCCTTGCGTTTGCAGAGGGCAGTGGATTTGAACCACTAACTCGTCCCAGTGACGACCCTCAAAAGCGAGAAACGGCATTCTCTTTTGCGGCCCCTGCAGGCAATCAATAAAACCGTACTTACCGAACGCCGATACTGCATCTTGAATCATTTTTACTAGCTCCTTCTGATTTTCACACAGCGAAAGATGTTGCCGGAACTGGGCAAGATGCCGCGGATAGTCACTGCCGAAGATGTCCATTGCTTGGAAAAAAGATGTGTCGTCCTCCGCCACAATAGTCACCTCCGAGAAATTTTGAAGCACAACGCAACTTTCTCCTTGGATGCGACCGACTGAAACAGAAAAATCGAAAAAGGACGAGCAAGATTCCGAAGGATACGATATATCGACACTGGACGAGCATTGGAGCGAGTTCATGATCATGTGAACGCGCTTGGGTATTAAAAACATGGGTATGAAAGCCATGCTGGCAAGAACTTCGCTCACTTCCGCACATGACTTGAAAGAATCGATTGAAATCGTGATGTCAATCTCTTTGTGTGCGTCGTCGACCAGAGACCTCTCTTGTTTCGTCATGACAGAATACCCTGCAGAATTTTTCAGTGGTGTATGCGACATGTTTTTGATTGTAAACACATCCAAGTGAAGATTCTGCACGAAGCTGGAGATAAACTCCAATTCGGCATCGAGGATGTCGCTTTGCTGCGGCGGCATGTGCAGAGAACTTGTCGTGTACATGTGAAAAATCGCGGTATTTTTCATGCTCATGGCAGCATCGAGCTCTGCAGGTAATTGCGTGCTCAATTGTTGTAAACCTGACGCTTCTGCTTGCTTGGAAAACGGAGTATGCCACTGGATCGACAAGCGATGCTGCACGAGCAGCAGCCTGCGTATTGAGAATTGCACACTTTTGTCGCTAGACAACGCATCCATTAATGCTTGGTTGCTGTCCGTCACCACACGCGGAACATAGATCGGCCCACTCTCCGTCCGTGATGACAGCCGAAGGGTTGCTGCTTCCAAAGGCAACAATACGGGGCTAAAACTAGCAAGGTAATCTCTCACCCGGAAATCCGATATTCTTGCGTTCAGAGAGTCCAGGCGCAAGCAAACCGAAGATTGATTCTCGGAAAGAGTCATGTTCACAGCATGCGCACATCCGCTGACAATCTTTGCGCGTCCCGCGTCGTTCACACATGAAGATTTTTCGTGCGCATTCCATCCAGAGGCATCCGCTTGCAGAGCGGTGGGTGAATCAGTAATGTTTCTTGCTCTCTGGGTGTACTCCTGTGGGTATATGTTGTCAAACGCTTCTTGCAGCAAGGTGCCAGGACATGTTGTTTGGTAAGACATGCCCGTGCTGATTTGAAGCACCTCCCGTCGCGGCTCGCCCCATACCCACGAAGCCCCGCTCAAGACACCGTGCACCAGAGCCTCCGTGCTTTCTGGAACGATTTCCAGCTGCTCAAGATACGTACAATCATACAAAGTGTCGTCGCTCCAGGCTGGAGCCAGGGTCTGCGCCGCGCTGACAGGAACAGATGCTTGCGCGCATGTCACCCGGCAAACATGCTGGGCTAAGGCCTGCGAAGTAGGAATGGCAACGTAAGGCCACACACTAGCAAACAGCGCTCGCAGCATTGTTTCTTCCACGAGTCTGGTATTCAAACACGCGTCGACAGACGAAACAACCAGCCCGGCGTGGACCAGCGTTCCTCCGTCAGTGCCTTCCATCCACACATCCGACTTCGTGAGGTTTGCGGACACACTGCTGATGACGAGATCGAGAATAAAATAGCTTACCACCTCGGGTGGAAACGGGACAAAGACAACGACTTCCACAAAAAACACCGTTGCGTCACAGCCATCAAGGTTCGCGTCTCCTTGGGAAAAAATAATGCCTCGGTGCGTCGCGTTGCAAGAGACACTTGACGGCTGCGCCAAGGATTGCAAAATTGCCGTCACGTTACTAGAAGACACACTGTCCCAGCGAAAGACCTGTTTTGAATGCAGTACGACCGATACATTGTCTGTACCACAAGATGGGCAGGTGGCAAACACGCACAGAGAGTGCGATATGCTTTGCATGTCACTGGTACCCAACCCGTACCCGTGGACGGTGAAAGTAACATCCGTAAGATTTTGCACCTGCAAGGACGACAAAGAAAGGTAAGCAGAGGGCATCACGAGCGCCTCTGACACGGAATGCCCGAGAAGAGACAGCGCCGTGGCAAAGTGCACTCTTTGCTGCCGTGATACCGTCAATCCCCACTCGACCATCTCCTGCGAAAAGTTTGGTGCTAATAGCAGCCAGTTCCAGTCTACGTCAAAAACCTGCGAGGTGGTATGCAAAAATGATACGAGCCAGAAACCAGAGCTTTGCAGGCCCGAATCAAACAGCGTCGTCTCCTGCGGAGTTGATGTTTTCTGACGCTCCAAATGCGTGACTATTTCGTCAGCTCGTTGCAGCATGTCGTCGTGGTCTGTGCTCATACTCCAAAACTTGGTAACACCAACCTCGCTTTCGATAAAGAATCTGTCCTCAAAATCAAATACATCGCCAACAATTGTGCGCAGATCCACGTACAGTGCGTAATCTGAATCCCCCTCGAAAAACACCGAGACTTGCGCCGCGCACTGTAACGCAGTGAGGTTTTTGTGGAAAGCATCGCCCAGTGCTGACATCATACACTGAAACTGTTCCACCGTCGGGCACGGCCATTCACCGACGTCGAAGAGCTGGTACTCTGAACTGACAGTGCTTCTGATGTCGTGCTTGTTTACCTGGGCCCCAGCAGGGGCGAGGCACGACAGCACTCGATCATCTGTATGAATCCATTCGTACGAGAGTCGAAGCATGGAAGGTTTCACGGTCACTTGCACTGACACGGAGCTCTCGTTTGCCAAGCGTTGCTTGTAAATGGCAGCGCGCAACGACGATATCATGATTGGCAGGTCCTCGTGATAACGCTGCACGCTCTGCAGCGATTTGAGCAAAACAGTTGCATCTGCCGTGATCATTTTCCCGTTTTTCTTCGCGTGTTGGCCAAAGGCAGTTCTCCAGACCTCCTGGCGTTGAACGTACACGGTTGTCGACAACCGGGCCTCTTTGAATACGTCAAAAATTAGCGTCATAAACTTTGGGTCGACCATGACATTTTTAAAGGAGACCAGGGCATGCGTGCCGTTGATCATGGCCCCCTCGATAGTAGCGGGGCATGTTAGCATCGCACCGGATCCGTCCGTGCATACCAGGTTGTCCCGAGCCACAACAGCCTGCCTTTGCTCCGCAGAAAGCTCATCTACATTCACCGACAGCGCGCTCTTGAGTCCGTGCACAGATATCTCTGGCAGCTGAGCGTGCATGTGCGAAAACGTGTCCTGGGCTTGATTCAGGTGCACACAGGCAAAGGCATTGTCGTGAACCATGATAAATGGGGGTAAACAGTGGCAGTGCTCCACGACAGAAGACCCGGGCAAACTGTTGGAATGCAGCGGGCAGGCAACCGCCGCTGCCTCTCCTCCAGGGCAAAAGCTCGTGGACTGACACAATTGACACTGGCCCCCCGAAAAAACCGACCCAGGTACGCATGTGCAATTGGCGAGACTTGAACTCTGCTCCTTGCTTCGCGAAAGCGCGGGGCACTTTTTTGACCCAGACCCGTCACAGTAGGACCCCGCTTGACACGTCCAGCAATTCCACCTTGAATGGCCAGGAGAGTAGAAACCTGCTTTGCACGTACAGTTTTGCAAGCTGTGACTCCCCGGTGGGCTGTGCGTCTTATTCGGTGCTAAGGGGCATGGAAACACGTCGGAACCCGTGCAGTAGAAACCAATCACACACGGCACGCATTCGCTTGCGTTGGCCGGTCTGTAAGAGCCCGGGTCACACGCCATGGACCATGACACCCAGACCAGACCCAAAGCAAGATCAAGGCGCACAAGATCTCGCTTCATACATATAGGGGTGTATCACCGTTGTTTGCTGCAGATTTATATACCTTGTGCGAGTGAAGACGGTTTGGGGGCATGCTTTTGTAAAAGCCGTTGGTTTGGCGCTACAATGTATTTACAACGATGCATATACGGGCATTTTAAGTCAGTTTCCATTTCAAAAAAAGTCCACGGTCAATGTAATGTTTTGAAGGCAGCGAAATCGTATATAAAAGCAACTGCTCCAGTCAGCCAACAGAATCTCAATATGGCCTCGGTATTGTCCGGCTTGATGCGGTTCAATAAAAATAACCTTTCAAGTTCCATATTCAACGGAAACGGAGCTCCGCAAACCATGCCCAAGACGGCCCCCGGTATCGTCAAAGACCTCGGTCCGGATGGGTTCTGGGACCGAAACGTTGGGAAGAGGGGCCCGACTGGGCCGCTCGAACAGGATTACTCCAAAAAACAAGCACTTCAAAAACATATCTTGTCCAATCAGACCCCCCACGTCCAATATATCAATTCGACTCATATTGTCGTTCCCCAGCGCCTGCCCAACTCTGAAGATGCCGCCGTATCGTGGCTGGACCTTGCCAAGAGCGTGCACGCAGGAGATGTTGTCTGGGCCTTGAGATGCCCCCCACCCATGGTCGGGGCGCAATTTGCCAGTAATCTCACGAAGAAAACGCAGTACAATTACACCTGCTCGGTAAGATTGCAAAGAACGGTATGCATGCCTAGGGCCACTTGCTCTGTCTCTGACGGTGTCCATGTGCTCATGTGCAGGTAAATCTCGCCACTGTCAACTATATCTTGTTCCGCTTGCAGAGTTTCTTCCATGCATTTTCTGCCATTTGCTGCGATCCAGGAATCCTGGAAAGTATTTCGGCGGGAGCGAATGCAGCAGCGCAAGAGGATTTATATCGGGTCCAACTTCGCCAGACCTGCATTGCTCTGAAGGAGAAAGGGCCCAAGCGTTTTGACCTGTGGAAGAAATGGCTTGACTTTATCGGAGAAGCCGAAGAGGTCCGCCTCAGCCAGCTGTTGGCGTGGGGCATGGAGGAGAACAAAGATAGCATAAAAACAGTCGCGCCGTGCTTTCTGGAGACGTGGTGGAAAGAGGTCATTGTCAAATACGAAGTTCTTGAGTTTATCAAAAATCAGACAACCGCAGGAAGTTGGAACGACGACCTGAAAGAAGAGTTGGCATCTGATCTGCAAAACGTCTTCATGACGCGCGTGGAAAACATTCTATGGGATTTTGTCAAGTCCAACGCAAACCCAGTTGGTTTGTTCATTGGGTCAGACAAACAAGGGGGGGCACATCAGGAGGAAAGCAACCCAGCGACGAATTGGCCAAACGACTATGTGGGGACAATTCAGCTGACAGGCAAGTCCAGGCGGGCAAGCAACATCTGGAACCGAGAATGTGGGTTCTCATCAGGCCACTCGCTTGGGTACAAGATGACGCGTATGCAAGTCAATAAGAACAGTGTAGAATTCCAGCTGTCATCGAATCCCAATACTGCCACCACGGTCAAGACGTGCGACACAGATGTTCTGTTCCCCATGGGCAAGTTTTCACTCTTGACCCCATCAGTACACGAACTTGAGCGCGCAAACCCGTCTGGTTCCAAAAGTTACGCACTGATCAACCCCTCGACTTTTTGGCGTTTTGCATGCTCGAACCAACTTTCGAAGCCAATGAACCTGCCGTGTGACTCCAAAGCGCTTGCTCTAAATGCTATCGCGATGGGCAATAGCCCTCCAATCGAGGTCATCATGCGGCGCACCTTCAACGACCACCGTGATGTGAACCAATACTGGTCCGAGAAAGGCTTATCGAAGACGGTGAAAAAAGTCAAAAATAGCAGAAGCCGCGTAGTTCCTTCTTACGCTGCAGTGCCGATATCAAGCGATGAAGTCGAGGATATGGAGAGTGCGGAAGACACGACAACTGCCGCAACAGCGCCTTTCAAGATGCCAAAAGAGCCCGCGTCCAAAAAAAAGGGCGAGAAAAAGACCTTACTGTAGATCCAGAACAGCATATATAATGGGTGTGGATATGGGCATGGCTGCCAATGACCTCCTCGCGCAAGGAGCCTTGATCAGTCATAGTGTTCTCCACTGGATCACCCCTGCAGTCATCAGAACCCATTTTAAAATCAGTTCATCAGAGCAAGCAATAATTGCGTTCGATCGATCTGTGCGCTGTGTGGTGAAGGATTTTGAGCTGCAATACTGTGTCAGCGCGGAGAGAAAGTGATGCTAGTTTTTCTGTATTGTTTTATGTAAAAATCACTACAACGTCAAAAAAATCTGCCCAGCACGGGATTTGAACCCGTGTATTCGCGTTATAAGCACGACGCCTTAACCAAACTAGACCAGCCGGGCAAGATGCCCAGTCCGTGTTTGTACCTATTGCGTTATTTGTGCTTGAATGTGGCTGGATCAAAGGCTTGTGCCGGCTCTTTCTGCAGCTGCTCCCATTGCTTTTACCAATAAACACCTGATCTCTCTCTTGTGTTATTTGTGTGCAAGATTTGTCAGGAAAAGTCAACGGGTACGAGCTAAGGTCCTGCGTGCAATTCACTCCCAATCCGCTCTATCTGGGCTGGAGCTTGACCAGGCTTCCAACACGTTTTGAATAAGTCATAGATCCGTTCCTCCAAAGACTTTGCACTGTTATCAGTCCTGCAATCAGGATACCCGTTCTTTTCATAGTACTCAATTCGTGCTTCGACTTCTTGGTACGGTGGTTCTGGCACTTGCGTTACCCAGGATCTTAACTTTTTGGCAGTCCAACTCAATTGCGACATCAAGCGAACCGCTTTTACGATGCTGGCAATAAGAATTTTTTCGTCACTGACAAGTCCGTCGAGCTCATCATCTTGCCTTCCTGATGTCAATATGCTCACAATATTAACAGCGTACTCGTGATAGTGGGATAAAATAAAACCTCTTCTTTGTTCACCAAACAATGCCTGTGCCTCTTCTTGTGGAGGGTGGCGTGGTAGAGAGTTTTGTATCGCCCCAAGATTCATTTTTTTGAGTAAACTTTCGACCCTTACACTCAGCACCTCGTTCTTGATACCTGGTGGCATGGAGCGCCACAACGCCGTAAAATCGTTTGGGCTCATGGTAGATATTTCAGGAGTTTGTTTGTTGTTATGCCAGAATTCAACCTTCTTGTCTCCGTTGGCAAGCGTTCGTGTCCCGCGCCCGCTTTTATAACCATCTTTGAAGCTTCCCTCATAAAAGTTTCCAGAAATGTACGAATATTTGCCATGGCCATGGTATTCGTCGTTCAAAAAATCTCCTTCATATTGCTCTCCGTTTGGAAATTTAATGCATCCATGTCCGTGTTTCTGGTCTCGTTCAAAGAGTCCTTCGTATTTGGCGCCGTCACGATACCGTACAACAAACAAACCGGACCGCTCCCCATCTTTCCAAGTGCCTCTAAAACAAGTCCCGCTTGCAAATGTGTAGACACCGTAACCATGTAGCGTGTCTTTTTCAAGGCTTCCTTTGTAAAAGTCGCCGTTGCCATACTTGACAGTGAAGTCACCAGACTTGACACCATCTTTCCACTCGCCGTCATATTCATCACCGTCTTTGTACGTCATTATGCCGCGCCCATGCACTAAACCATTCTTGAACAGACCTTCGTAGTGGAATTCGGATTCGTCTGAAAAGAAGAAAGATGAAGTGTATTTTCCAAATCCTTCCTTCACGTTGTCTTTCCAATGGCCTTCATACTCATACTCAGACTTGCAGTCTGAACCACTGTCCACCTCCCTGCCATAACCATGTTTTTTGCCGTTCACGAAATTGCCGACGTATTCTATGTCTCCCGCCTTGTATCTTCCATACCCGTCAAATTCGCCATTCCGCCATTCTCCCTCGTAAGTGCTTATGCCCACCACTGTCAATACACCTTTGCCGTGTGGTTTATCATTCAGCCAATCTCCTTCGTATGTCTTCTCCGTGCTGGGATGCGGATACAAACACCACCCCTTGCCGTGTCTCTTGCCCTCATGAAGATCTCCAATATATTTCTCATCTCCTGGAAAGATCTTGGTGTACTTGACCGCCTGAGCGATTTCTTTAAAATCGCGATGCTGAAACTGTTCTTCGGGTGTTGTTGGTGCGCGACACTGAGGGCACTTTCTCCCGTTTGATCTTTGCGTGTCCCTCCAGTTTGTCAAACACGGTTTGCAGAAATGGTGACCACATTTCAACAAAACATCTTCTTCTGATATCTCAAGGCAAACAGAGCACTTGGTCAATTCTTTGATCTTATCCAGTGTGCTTTCCATGCGATCGTTTTCGGCTTGCAGTTTAGCAATTTGTTCAAGCAGGGCCTTTTCTTTTTCCTCTCCAGTGTCTTGCCGCTTCCGTGCACCACCTGCCTCTGAGGTGTCATCGTCGTCCGCACTGCGTTTGCCATTGCCATGCGAGCATAGCAATTCAAGATGGGTTGGCCGGGAATCCAAAACGCATCGGATGCGCTCAAGTATTTCGTGGGCGTGCATATCAGCTCTCAAACATGACTCGCTTAATCTTATATACATGCGGTGGCGCCAAACGTTGATGATCAATGTTTGCGATTCAAACTTGCTTCCATAGCACGTACAAAAGTGAAAGGAGTAAACACACCTGCACAATAACGTACACAAAAACCCACGCCTGCACGCTGTCTGGCACGTATAAAGAAGCCGGATTCATCAGGCACGAAACGACCGACGCAATAACAGAAGCACACCCGACCAAAATGGCTGTCACGGTTGTGCCTGACATGCGTTTGCCGTTTTGCCACAAAGACGACGTTAAGAAGAAATAAAGCAAGCAGACTTGCTGGGCCGCATTCACCCACAAGGCAATAATGAAGAACCACACCATTTCTTTCTTCTCCGGTGCCATGAGCCGGGTAATGACATTGTCGATGGCGTATTGGACGTAGTAAAAACAATACCCGAAGGTAAACAGCGAATACGAGAAAATGTTCAATGAATATGCGACAAGGATGTGGTTTGCGCGGGCTCTAGTCAGAACAAACGCTAAAAACAATGCATCTCGGAAGATGTACGCCAGAAATGTCAACAGATGCAAAAGGTTATCATTCATCTTTTGCTTCAGTGGTAGCATCCTTTATATATTCTCACGTGCATGCCTTGATTGTGGCTGGATCAAAGGCCTAACCTGGCTCTTTCTGCAGCTGCTTTTACCAATGAAGACCTAGCAAGCTCTCGTGCAGGAGTGGTTTTTTTTGTGTTTATGGAAATGACAGCACAGTAGCGCTTGCTGGCCTTGGTGCCTGCATGCCTACGATGTCTTCGTTTATCGGAAGCGGCAAAATATCTAAACTGTATATGATGCTCAGTGTGTTGCCCCTGCCGCCACTGCCAATACACTTTACCCTGGATCCGACCAATGTCAAAAACGTGGAGATCAAACAGGCGTTGATAGTCGCTATGAATTCACTGGAGGGCAGGGGCGTGGATGCAAACAAGGTGCACAACTCACAGTCTGTGATCGCGGCATTGACCTTGTTCTCAGATTGGTGTGAATTTGGAAAAGTAAACGGAGAAACGGCAAAATTGATCAAGGATGGCCTTGTACTGAGACTAATGAAAGACTGCCTTGAGCGAGGAAATGGAAGGGAAGATTGCTGTGTGTCGGAGCAGCAGGCTTATGACATCTTTTACAGCATCACCAGAGACTGGATTCTCTGCTCTGTACCCGCGGAGGCAAAGGTTGTAATATCGCCAGTAAGTCCAAATGTTCCTACATTTGAGGATCCGATCCACGTTGCCATGTCTCACTACGCGTACAGTCAGGGGACTCTGTACTCGGCAAAGGGCAACAGAATGAACTGCCCGACTCATTGCTTTGTGACCGAGAGCCTGCGTCAGAAAATCAACACGGCCGCACAGGACGAGTTTGCCTTTGAGCGAAAGGAAATCGACGACGAAGGCATCAGGATGCAGCAGCAGGAAATGGCGGAGATGTATTCAAAGTACAGTTTCCAAAAGCTGTTGTCTCTGTGCTTTACCAGGATTCACAGAGACAGTCTGCTCGGACACATTGTTCCGGGGGAGGAGCAGAGCGAAAACATACTAGAAACTGCCAAGTTGCTTCTGGAAGACGCAACACAGACACACCGGAAAGTCTTGAAAGAAAAAAACATGAAAGAAACATTTGACGATCTCCCAGTCACGGCATTTGAGCCGCAAGAAGGGTTGGATGTTACTCGCATTCAACTCGACAGCCCCGAGCCTCTGCAAGATGGCAGTGAAATAAGCCAGACTTCCCGCATTGTGGCTTCCTTTGTGACGTTGTGCGTGGCGTGCTTGGAAGACCAGGCATTTGCTGAGAGGTGGGTCTCACTGGCCAAAAACTTTGAGGACTTGAATGACCTAAGCAAGTCTGACAACCATGGCATCGCGTCGGCGTGCAAGATGGTCCGCATTGACAAGGTACTGGAAGTTTTTCAACCTATTGTCAGCAACAATCAAGTCTCCAACGCAGGAATGAAACGGCTAGATCAAGCTCTCATTGAGCTCTCTGCGAACAAGCGTGACCAGCAGGACAAGCAGACCGCCCTGGTCTCCTACGCCAGTGAGCTAGGGATTCTGATTCGCTTGATGGCAGAAGACGCGGAACAGGGGATTTCTGCTGCCAGAGATGCCGCGATGGCGCTACACGCATCCTCTTCGTGCGCATTGGAAAAAACAGCCGCCGAGTTTTTGTTTGAGTTGGGTTCTTGCGTGGAAAATGACAAGGTGTCCAGGTTCGAAGAAGTCGATTGACAGAAATCCCATGTCTTTACCCTGATATATATATTGCACCTCTTGGTCTTGCCATTGATATCCATGCAGGCTCTCTGCCCCTGCTCTGGAATATTTGGCCTGTCCTATTACTTTCAACTGTATTGCTTTATCAACCTGGCTACCTTTGCTGTTGTATTGGGCATCCTTTACTCAATTCCAGACGGAACAAGGGGATTCGACACTAGAAATGTCTATTCTTTGCTACCAAAGGCGGAAAAAACCGCCTCATTTTTTGGCCGGGAGCTTTGATGTTGTATATATTCGCAACACTTTCAATAAAGCTAAGCTTGCAATGCTAGAGTCAACAGCCATGATGCGCATCGTCCGACATTTTTGCACTCGTTTCTCGTCTCACATACACAAAAACGTAGCAATCGCGACAGGACTATTTGTCGTCGTGATGATCGCGCTGCTGTGATAACGGTAAGTTGTGAGGTTAAAGTCTAATCCAACCGGTGCCTGGGATTATCTCTTCAAAAAGTCCTTGTGGTGGTGTTGCAGGCCGGCACCTACGATCGCCACTTTGAAAAATCATCGTTTTGGTGCCTCGTTCTCTTAAATGCAGGTGGATTGACTTCCGCGCCATCTCTCTTCCTCGCCCGCCGCCTCGCCTCCAATTGCATAACGTCATCGTCTTTCTTGACCTTTTTCTGGAAAGCACAGACCGCCTCGGCAATGTCCTCGACACGCGGAACATCGTGGCGAAGCTTGCACCGCGGGTAAGGACAGAACCCATACTTGGTGAACGTTTCGCAACGGAGCTCATTGCCGTGTGCATTCAAACAAAAGTTCCCAAACTTGCACTTGTCGCTGCTCCTCACGCACCTGTGATCCTTCCATCCAAAGTACAGCCGATTGGTGTTGTAGCCGCCAAGCGCAGGGTCTTGTGCCAGCGGGATGCTCGGACACACACTCGTCAAGAACCCTGGTATTTGCGTTTCGCTGTGAAGCTCGACTCCATCACGAAAAGCGTTGGGATGCCCTTGATCCGAGCAAAAAATTTCGCTATATGGCGTTGGCTTGAAGTCTTTCCTCGCGCCGGGCAAGTTCATCTCCCCAACAAATCCCAGTTTCACCTCGGACACCATGATGCTGATGTCGTCTTTCTTGCCGACACCACTCGAAATCCTGGCCTTGGCCATTTCACTGAGCCTGCGCCCAATAACGGCCGTCCTAGTGTTGACAGGCGTCATGTGCGATGACCAAGAACCATGAAATTCAAAGTCAGAGTCCCTGCAGACGCCCTCGACAATTGCCTTCTTTTCCGCTTCAGACGCCTTTTGCTGGCTGTTTCTATTCCAGAGGTTATCCCACAGACCATCCGATGCCACTATGACAATGACCTGCCCATGAGACATCTCTTTCGTGTTGATGTTGATGTTCTTGTGTACGTCAGGGTAGGCTTTCATGACACTCGCAATCGAGCTATGCCCATTGATCTGAAGAGGACAATCCGGTCGATTGATCTTGGACCGGTCCATGGGAAAGTACCGAGGAGGGGTAAGCACCTTGCACTTCCAGTCCTTTGTTGCCGGGTCAAACGTAAGAACGGCCATCTGGGAGTCTCCAACCTCCACCATAGAAATCCCATATCCAGTCTGACTTGGAAACAGTGAGGCGACTGACAAGGTCGTCGAGGCCTTGGCATCTTTCAATTGCTTCGCGTGCTGATCCGAGTCGTAGATGCTCCAAGACGGGGACATCAACATTAGCGGCAACGTGCCAAAGTTGGCAGTCTTATACTGCCCTGCCTGAAGGTTGGCAAAGCGACCAGAGACCTTTTTCACGACGGAACGCGCAAACGAGCCGGAGCTCTCGCCCCCCTCGCCAACACCATCGCCCAAAACCAGGCATGTATCCGTGGCGGCCATCGCGTCGTCGCACGCCGGTCTTTCCTTGCGAGCCCGGGCACTGTGCGACTCCGTGTCGCTTGCCTTCATGTACATGAAAACGTCACTGAAGAACGGCAACTTGTTGCACTGCTCCGTCTCAACCTTTACGGATACCGCCGCCTTGGATGCCGTAGAAAGTTTCTCGTTTTGCGCTTTCAGCTCTGCAACTTCACGCCTGAGAGCCAAAACCGTCTTGACGATTCCGTCGACAGTTTTCTTGGTAATGTCTGCGTGAAACTTGGCAGACAATTGCAGCTCCTCAAAGGACTTCGTCGTGCCGGAATCGCTTGTGCTCGCGCTTGAGCAGATCAGTGGGTCCAGCGAAGCTAGCGAGTCGAAATTTTCACCCCAACGCAACAAAAGAACCTTTCGCTGCTCTGACAACTTGGACATCTCTGCCTTGGTTGCTTCTTGCTGACCGAGAAGCTCGTCCATTTTGGGTTGGAATGTGCGAACGGCATCGTCGAGTGCCCTGGAGCGCGCCTCAACGTCAGTTTTGACTTTCTGTGCTTCTTCTTTTTGCTCAACTGCCGCTTGCTTGGTCTTTCTCGCGTCTTCTTCCCTGCCTTCAAGATGCGTTTGCAGGGCCTTGAGCTCACTCGCCTGTTCTCGATGCTTCCTTGCCTGCTCTCGGTGCTCTTTGGACGTCTGTTCTTGAGCCCTGGCCGTGTTATTGACATGCTTGGTGCGAGCCTCCACATCCGCCTCCGTTTTCTGGATGCTTGCCTCGCGGCCAGACAATGCCTTGGACAATTCCTTCAGTTTCATGTCCATCGCATCAAGATCCGTCTGCATCTGGTTCATCTTGGATTCCTTGTCCCGCAAGGCCTTCTGCAGAGCTGCTGTAGAGTCTACCATTTCCTGGGCGTCGGCTGCTTTTTTGTCGACCAACCTACGATCTTCTTTCAAAGCCTGCTCCCGCGCTTGCGCTGTCGACCTGTCATTCAACAGCAGCAACTGTTGCGAGTGGATCTTCTCGGTTTGTCTGTCGAGCTCTGCCTGACGAAGTTGAAGACGCTCCGACTCGCCTCGCAGATATTTTTCTCGATCGTTTGCGGATTTCTCCCTTGAATCCAACAGAGAAGATAACTCTTCGATTCGCCCCCTGTCGGTTCTGAGATTGGCGGTCTTGGCATCAAGATCCGTGCACTGCGTGATCAACAATCGCTCCTTGTCCTCCAAAGCCTTGCTGCGACCGTCGAGCTTTTCCGTCCACTTCATGTTGATGTCGTGCCTTTTATCGATTTCCTGACTGTGGGTCGCCAAAGAGCGCTCCTTGTCCACGATGTCCCTCTCCCGATCGGCAAGCTTTGATTCTTTTTGCTGACTGATAACCAGGTCCGATTGAACGCGCTTGCGAAGGGCGACTTCTTGATCGAGAAGCTGCTTCTGTTTGGCCTCTGCTGCCTTGTTGTCCACATGAAATTTCTGGGCAAACGCCACTGCGGCGTTCATCTGATCCTTCATGGAATTGTAGAGCGTGATCTGCGCGTTCACGGTGCCGGCAAAGTGCAAGCATGTCTGGGTCAACTTGGCGGAATTCTCAACCATGGTCTTCAACTGTGTGTCGTTGTTGTCCTCTCTCGCGCCGGCAGCGCCCCCCGAAGAACTCTGCATGGACGCGACTTGCCAATATGCAGGAACCCTAGCACAGACCAGGTCGCGATCAGTTCACACGCTATCTGTGCAAACAAGGGCAAACGCCGCAAGCTCAAACTGAGGCAAACCAAATCAAGCACTGCGCGCCCAGACCAAGGCAAACACTGCCTGCGCAAACCAAAACAAGCACTGCGTGTGCGGACCGTGGCAGATGCCCCGCGCTCAACCCGAGGCGCACGTGGGCAAGCGACAACGCGCAATTACCGCGCGCAAGCGATCTTTCCACTTTCCAGCGTCTGCCACCTCACGCGAAAGTCGCCACTGAATGACCTCAAATGTCAGGGCGGAATAAAAATTCTTCAGTACAACAGAGAAGACAATTGGTACCGAATCAAATTGATTTGAATGAATTTACACGTTTTCAGTACAATATTTTATTGGTACTGGTGTGCGTATAAACTTAAGAGACAGGCGTACCTGTTTTAAAACAACTCGAGTGGTTAACCTCGGCGCGGTGTGCATGCCGAACACACCGCCCATTGTCTCGTCAGAGGCCCCGCTCATTCCAAAAAAACCAAAGCCTCTTCGTTACTCTCCTTATCCAAAGAATGGCGACAAGATGAGCGTGGTCATTCTGTCGTATGTTCAACCCTCGCCGGGCCAAACATTGCAAAACGAGAAGACGCCCACGGCCGGCAGCGCCCTCGAGAACAAAGCCGAGGAACTGTTCAACAACTTGAGCATTTGAATAAAAATTTGGATGCAAGTACTACTGCACTCGTGCTTGATTGTGGCTGGATCAAAGGCTTGGGCCGGCTCTTCCTGCAGCTGCTTCCATTGGTTTTACCAATAAGCACCTGATCTCTCTACTGCACCAGAGCACGCTCCACAGCTTGCTTGACAGCGACGTGAAAGTCGATCTCCACGCGTTTCTGAGTGGACACTCGCGTCCACTGTGTTCGCATGCACATTTCCAGAAGCCGAAACGCACACAGAATCTCTTTCATGTACATTGGCGAGTTTTGCGCTGTCACAATTTCCTCCGATGGAGCCCTGCACCTGAACCTGCGGATGTATTCGTGCTTCATTTGTATCGCCAGAGATATGGTTATGTTGACAGCGAGGGCGGCAAACTGGACATCAATATCTGATACGCGCTTGCCTGGGCGTGCAGCCTGTGCCACCACAGAGAGAATTTCCTTGTCAATCCCCCCAAGTGTTTCGGTAAATTGCTCCCTTTCTGGCTGCGAGGAAAAAGTGTAGGACCTAGACTTCTCACGCTGCTCGTCTATTGCGCCCGATATGCCATCTTTGATGGCCTTCGTCATGTCAGAAACGTTGACCGGGGCCGTTTCTCTCAAGCCCTCCTCCAGTCGATCTTCAATTCGCTGTATCTTGTTGGTCACTATTTTCGTGGCAGCGCGGATGGCACTCTGCGTCTTACCTGAAGCTGCTTTATGAACGATCACGGCTTCGGCTTGTTGCTTCTGCCGCCCCGCCAGCGGTCTGCCTTTCTTTGCGATTCTTTTGTCGTCATAGATGCTTCCGTTGCGTCCTAATTGTCTTGGTTGAGAGGGTCTAGTAAGTGAATTAGGATCACTGATCACCGCCGATTGCTGCAAGACATTGGCTGCTCCGGTTTGCTGTGTTTCAAACTCATCCTCGCCATCAGCAATCCAATCGTTGCTTCTCTCGGTGTCGATTTCTATACGATAATAAACCCCATCAACTTCGATGCATATGTCGGCTGGAACATACTCAATGCCAAACGATTCAAGCTCAGAGGCGGAAAAGTCTGTCTTGATCCTGAGAGCCTCTGAAAGCTGCGAATTTCGTAGCTCCAAGATGCCTGGAGGTTTGTTTGGACCGATGGCGGAAAAGAAAACGCTACTCTGCTCGGGCGGCGGCCCTGCCAAAAAACTTGCGACGCGGTTTACAATACCCAAAGCCGCGCCTGCCAAATTTGCGCGTTGAATGTTTCTCGGCGTGAGCTCTTGACTCTCGTTGGTATCGTGTTCATTGGCGTCAGTGTGCTTAACGGTGCTCTCTGGCAATGATTCCATGCAGCACACCAGGTTGGATCAAATCGACTTTGTGCCCAAATCACGTATATATATATGGCTTAAATTTGTTTTGGTGGAAATCAGCGTTTGCGCAATCATGCCACTGCAGCTGGAAAGCACGAGGAACATAATTTATGTTGAGAATGGCAGCGAGCGGGTGCAAAAGAAGATGGACGAAATTGCAGAGCCGAGCGTAAAGGTAAGCCACTTTCTTGTGACGCTTAAACACACTCTATTTTAACGCTTGTCTCGGAAACTGCGCAGGAGATGTTTCGCGGAGAGCCCATCTGCCAAAAAGTGGCAATATTCCTCAGCGACGAGCTTGCCGGATCAACAATGAAAATTGACAACCGCGATGTCCCCGAGGAGGACCAGGTGATATACAGCAAGTTTTTGGCGGACAGCATCGAATTTTACCTCGTGTACGGTTTTGTGCCGTTTCGACTTCGAAAGATAGACTCAAAGTTTTTTCCGTTTGTAATCTCCCCTGATCTGATTGAGTTTGAATACGGCGAACAAAATTACGAAGACATTGCTCCAAACATTCAGGTTTGCTTGTTGCTGTGAAGTTACGGTCACTTTGGGTTTACTCCCCCGTTTGTGTCGCGTCCCGGTCTTTCTAATACAAACCAATGTCTCTCTCTTTTTAGGTCGATTTTGTTGGTGGTTTGGAAAAGGGCGACAAGAAGCCACGCATTTACGTTTACACATTCAAAAATAACGAGGGTGGTGGTGTCTTACAAGCGGCCATGACAGAATACTCGCGCTTGGTCAAGACGCGAATGTACCAGCAGGATTACATGGACCTGAACCGATCCAGTGTTGTATTCCTGCAGCGGCAAAAACCAAACGAGAATGCTTCGGATTACGGAAAAATGAACGTCAACCAGATCCTGTCCGTGTCGGATCAGTTTCGCGTCAATATGGACTCTTCTATACGCGACACCTCTGATTTGGAGTGGGAAAAGGAACGAACGCGGCAGATCAAAAACGAAGTGGACTCTCAGTCCATGACCAACCCAGCACTCGAAAAGTTTTGTGTCAGTGTCTCTCTTCCAGAAAACTCTTCAGGGAATCTGTTTCAGTTCCGCCCCCCAGCCGTGAGTATGGATGATGTTACACGCAGTTTCAACGATTCTATCATGGATTGTCTGCACCTGCCGCGGTCGTGGGGCGGTGTGGGAAAGAGAGACCGTCAGAACCGCAGCAATTACAATGACAATGAAAGTCGTTCGGGAAACAAAAACGACGACGACGAACTTCGCTGTGGTTCCAGGATCTGCCAGGATTTGTCGCGGATGATGAGCTTCGTTCTTTCTTTTATCAATGACAAGAGCTTTCATTCCAAACTGGCCCAGTCAGAACAATCAAAGAAGGAGGCCCGCCGCATGCAAGCCGAGTGTGTCAACCTTGTCAATTTGTACATCCGACCCTCTTGCATGTTTTCACTGCAAAAGCCAGCCACTCGCGATGTCTCGTTTCTACTGGACATGTATCAGAATAACGTCATATCACACTCGGATTTCTCCGATGCGTTTCAACACGCAACCGGTATGGCAGTCGACCCCGCTGCCAAGAAAATGAGAATCGCAGAGTACGACGCAAAAATTACTCAGCTTTCACATGACCCCGCGCAATCTGCTCAGGCGCCCCCGGAAAAACACAAAGATAGTGGCCCGAGAAAAGCAGGACATGCAAAAGTCGAATAAATTAGGCTTTTATTATGCTGTATCCAGCACCGTCGGAAAGACGTACAACACATGCCTTTTCGTGGGGCAGCTCTAGATTGCACAGTTTCTCGTAGCACGTTTCGTCCCCCACCCACTGAATGCGGCAAACGGAGTCTCCTATGTAAAATTGGCCTTCAATGATGCGGCGCAACTGAAGCAGGTTGTTGTATCGTTCGCGCGTGCTAGCACCGCTTGATACCATTTCTTCTGTCAACATGTCATAGATCAAAATCACCATTTGCTCCGTGCCTGCATCCACACTATCGCATGTAACGTGCCCCATGAAAATGATGCTACTGCTGCGTGGCGTGGAAACACACGAATCGTTTGATTTGAAGAACTGGAAAGAGTTAGATTCCATCACGCCCATCATCATTTGCGTTTTGTCGTTTCCGGATAAAATAAACACATCTTTTACGTATGTTGGTCTCCAGGTGATACAAGAATTGGCATCGCCTTCTCCTTGTAGTGTCGTTGTTTTTTGGCGGTCTTTGCCGCTTACCTCTGCTTGCACCTCGCGCAGCCGCTGGCAGGCAATATTGATGAGTTTGCTGTTTTGTGCCGTCGCCGAATGCATGGATGGCATCAATTTCAGTCGCCGCAGCATCGCAATGTGTAGATCCATTCTGTCGGCGCCGGTAAACCGCCGCGGCGTCAGATTCGTAACACTGTGCCCGTTTTGTGTTTTTCATTCAGCGCCGAGCGCGACAGCAAACAAAACAAGGTCTTTCAGTGCCCGTTCCCGGACTTTTCACTACCACTCTCGCTTTGAGCGTCAACTTCGCTCAGTTCGCTTTGTACTGCTGCCATGTCTCGTTTGGCATCGTCCAATATCTTTTCCACAGTGTCCTCTATGACAAATGACATGTCTTCGTCTTCTTCCTCGCCTCTTTCGCTATCGCTGAGACCCATCTCTCTGTGGCCTTCATCGCCGTGCGTGCGCGAGCCCCATCCCATCCTCATTGCCGTAGTTTCAAGACGAGCAAATATGACGGTCAATGTTGCGTACATGAAAACCAAGATGCCAGAGCATATTGCAATCTCGTCAAAAATCTCCCGCTTCAGCAACCTCTGATGCTGTACACAGTGTTTGACAAACGTAACCAGCAAAATAATGCACGTCGGTGCATACAAGGACTTGTTCTCTTGGTATTTCAGTATCTTCCATATGCAGAGCCATGTCAGGATTGGGCTGAGAATTACATATGCGACACCCGAAGCGTTGTCTGTTTGCAGGAGAATGAACGGTTGTCTCGATATCACGATGGAGATTAAGCACAACACGGACGTGCTGATGAACGACACTGGGACTTGAACAATCTCGATCGCCGCTGTCCGACCCATTTTTTCCGGGACATTGTTGATGAAAAACGGGGCCATGAAGAACGTCACCCACAAGAACGACATTTTCAAAGGATAGCTGTGTGCCGTCCACCGAGCGTATTGCACGAAACTCTTGTTTGAAATATTCGACTTCTGGATGAAGTTTTCCAAAATATCTGTGTCGTTGTTGGTTGCAGAGGCCTCGTCTTCCTCGGTGATGTTTTCCGTGCTGGAAGAGTTTCTTGCGTATTCATATATCTCATTGTACAGTGAATTTTCGTGCTGCTTTCTGAAGTCCAAACTGTTTTGCATGCCGTCGTCGGTTGATACAACTCCAATGGAAAATGCAAACGCAAATGTGACAATGCAGGATAAGAGACCAAACAGCATCAGCACAAAAAAGAGAACCCGTCTGGATATGGGGCGGTGATATCTCATTCCTCTCACGAATTCATGATGAAAGCTTCGCAATAATAGTCCGAATATTAAACTGCAGGTGCATGTTGCGTCGAAAATCGGCAGACACGCAAAGAATGAAAAGACCCCAATTGCCATGGGATATTGAAGCCGCCAAAGTTCTCCGCGGTTCAGTTTGAATGTTGGTTTTGACCTGGCAGACGCAAAGTAGGACGAATCGCACAAAATGGCGCTTACCGTGGAGTCTGTATTTTTCTTTTCATTTTTGCTCGTCTTCTTAGATGGGAACATGTATAGTGACGTGAATTTCAAGTATTGGAATGTTGTCACGCAAGAGTACATGAGCTGCGAGCACAAAATCGTGCTTGCGGTGTGTGCGAGAAGCGAGAACAGGTTGTCATTTCCTACGTGTACGGACAGGGACAAGAAAGCCTGAGCCGTCACCAACAGAAAAAACCCGAGAATGTCCAATTGAGATGTTTGTCGGGGTTTGAAAGACATATTCTCCGTCATAACGCACCCAACGCCTTTTATACCAGAGGCTGTTACTCCCGATTTTACACGACATGAAAACGGCTGTAATTACACTGTGTTTTATGAAAAAAAAACGGCTCCGGATTTAGACTCCGATTTTTTCAAAAAAAACCTAAAAAGGATGCAAAGTGGGGTGCGATTTTTGCTAAGAGGCTTAACCTGAGACATGCCTGCCACAAAGCCAGGAGACGAGAACTACGACAGCGCCGCTGACAGCGAGATTGATCTTGATCAGGAGAAGGCCGAGCCTGCCTCCAAGGTTTGAGTTTGCTTCTGACCTGCAAAAAAATGCTCTGCACGCTGACATCTGCTTGCAGAAGCAGAAGACCGCCAAGAAGCCAGCGCTGTCAGTTCGGGATCTGGAAGAACGCATCAAGAAGGGCCTGATTCAGAAGGAGAAGATCGCGGTCAAGATCAAGACAATCGAGACACGTCTGATGATTGCAAAGACGCAGGAGATGAAGGTCGATTGCGAGAAGATGCGCCACGAGCTTTCCATCAAGGAATTGCAGGAGGGGAATGTGCAGTGATTTGGGTTGCGCGCAGAGTATTCATGAGCTTTATTCAGAGTTGGCAATCGCAATAAAAATGCCCCACCCTAAAAAACTGGTCCAGTGTATATCGCTTCGAAGCCCACCAATGTGTCCACTGTTGAATATCTCTTCAAAGCCCATTCGCCTGCATGTCGCGAATAACAAAAGATATTTCCTCAAACCCGCACTCTTCCGCGATTGCAAGTGCGTCTTGCCCGCAATCATTTTTCTGCGTTGGATCAGCGTAGTGCATCAAGAGCAGGCAGCAAAGCTCGAAGTTTTTGTCCCGAATAGCATCCATCAACATGGTGTTACCATCATTGTCACCGCCGTAAAGTACGTCTTCGCGCTTCTGGGCAATGTTTAGCATACGACGGACCAATTCACACCTGATGATAGACTGCCACACTCAATCAACCCCAACCCAGGTATTGAAGCATAGCATTCCGTCAGACGACCTGACAGCGTGCGGATGCTGTGTGGCCATGCTGGACTCTCTGTGGCCCGAAAATTGGCTTGTTTCAAAACAACTCAATGCACCCGTTTTAAAACAAGTCAGTTACAATTTGTACCAGAGTAAAAAAAGAATGCGAAAAACATTGCATCGACAAACTCAAATTTGGTTTGAGGACTGGATGAGACCTGAACCCCCGATCCAATTTGTTTTAAAACAAGTCAGTTACAATTTGTACCATAGTAAAAAAAGAATGCGAAAAACATTGCATCGACATACTCAAATTTGGTTTGAGGACTGGATGAGACCTGAACCCCCGATCCAATTTGTTTTAAAACTAGGACACTTATGTACCTGTTTTAAAACAAAGATAATGGGATGGGGGTCAGAAAGGGGCCCCTGTCAAAATTTCGCGTGCACGAACAAAAGATTTTCGCATTTCTTTTTAACTCTGGTACAAATTTTGTCTGGTACACGGGTCGCGCTTCTGGAACCATGCGGGGCTGTGTGCTTGTGGCGCCCATCCTCGCCGTGCTCGCTCTTCTGGCGGTGCATCATCACACACACTCGATTTCACAACCTCAAGAACAATTCGGCGAGCTCAAAGGCGACATTTGCATTGTCGGGGCCGGGTTGTCGGCAGCGGTTTTGGCCGAGCGTCATGCGCGCGTCCTGAAGCACTCTGTGCTGGTGCTGGAAAAGCGCAATCACATTGGGGGGAATTGTTACGACTACACGGACCACGAAACCGGAATTCGGGTCAACAAATACGGTGCACATCTTTTCCACACCAAATACAAGCATGTGTGGGACTACTTGCAGCAGTTTTCGCAGTGGACACCCTGGGAGCACCGCGTCCTTGCGCGCGTCGGGGCGCACCATGTCCCTGTCCCTGTGAACATCGAAACAGTCAACACCCTGTTTGCGGCTAATCTGTCCACGAGTGCAGAAATGCAAGCGTGGCTGGCGCGGCGGCAGGTGCACTTTGCGCCGATCAATGTCACCAACTCTGAACACGTCGGCCTGCAGCGTGTTGGGCGCATGCTGTACGACTTGATATTCAAACCATACACTTACAAGCAGTGGGGAAAGTACCCACATGAGCTTGGGCCATCTGTGTTGGCCCGCATTCCCGTACGCTTTGACCGCGACGATCGTTACTTCAGCGATCCGTATCAGGCCCTGCCGGCTGGCGGGTATACGGCCATGTTTGAAAAGATGTTTGCGTCGCCGCGCATCACCGTGAAATTGGGCGTGGACTACTTTGATGTGAAAAGGAACATGGATTGTGGGCATGTATACTTTACAGGGCCGATCGACGCGTACTTTGCACAGACGGGGATGCCGAAGCTGGAATACCGCTCGCTGGACTTTGAACGGGTCGTATATCGCAACACGGGGTTTTACCAGCCCGCTTCGGTCGTGAATGCACCTGGTTTTGAGTACAACTATACCCGTGCAGTAGAATACAAGCACTTTCTGAACCAATCCTCGCCGCACACGGTCGTCTTTTTCGAGCACTCCAACGACCACGGCGAGCCGTACTACCCCGTGCCAAACACAAGAAATCAGCAGCTGTTTCAACGCTACAAAAGGCTCGCTGCGCGGGAGACAGATGTTACGTTTGTTGGTCGCCTGGCCAACTACAAGTATTTCAACATGGACGAGACAGTAAAAAACGCACTGGAAATTTTTGCACAATGGTCTGCGAGCTCGGACGACCACCGCGATCAGGTGCATTTGGTAATATCGCAGTGCCAGGAGCAATTGACCTGGGTTTCTTCTTGGACGAAGGCTCTGAGCGTTGACCGTGTATTCGTTTATTCCAAGTGCAACGCTCCAGTGGCAGTGGGCACGCGCGAGAACGTGCATGTGGTGCGTCTGCCCAACACGGGGCGCGAGGGACACTCATGGCTGTACCACATGCTGCGCGAAGATGTTGTGTTTGCGAAACAGAATGTCTTTGTGCAGGGGGGGCATGAAGTTTCGTTGCAACGAGTCCAAGAAGCCTTGCACGAAAAGCATCGCCGCTTTATTGACTTTCGCGACAAAAACATTTGGCAGTCCGACTGCCTTTTTGCCACGTGTGGGTTAGACTTGAACACCGCCTTGCTGCAACCCATGTACAACCGATGGAAACCCTCTGGCGAGACAGCACCCCTTCATGGCATACGGTGCACGTTTCGAGGGGAATTTCTAGTGACGAACAACGATATTGATCGATTGATACGCCGCCATGGCCGCGCTGAGTTAATGCAGATCAAAGAAGACTTGGGACGTTACAACGATCCCATACTGGGCCATGTTTTGGAACGATTGTGGGGTGTGCTTTTCTCCGGGGGTGAACAAACATACTACGACCCAAAGAATTTGAAACCCAAGTTTGAGCGCGTCAGAGAATACTTGCGTTTTATGTAGCCTTCCGCTCTTTTCTCTTATGCCTCATGAGATTTTGTAGGCTCACACCATACTTTCAGAGCACGATGTGGTATATTTTTTTGTTTTCGAGGTAATATGTTTTTGCTTGTTTCAAAACAGGTCTGCTTGGTAAAAATGAAAACCTGGGTAGAGTAGGTGCGACGTACAATCGCAAAAAACTAGCAAAAACGGGCATCATGGAGGCCGAGAAACCGTCCGTTTCTGATTTGAAGAAGAAGAGAGCGTCGACGGAGACCATCAAAGCCGAAGAGCCTCCGGCAAAGACCATGAAATCCGCGTCCGATGACTCGTTGGAGCTCAATGTGCACGACGACTTGAAGGCCCTCGGGCGCAAGCTGCATGCCCAAAAAACTAAACTCATTTCCAATATCGGATTCTCCAGTGGCCCCTCTTCCAAGTTACTTGCTGTGATCACGAATGACGTCTCTCTGGGCAAGAAGAAGATGGAAGAGAATGGACATAAGGAGCTTTTCATCCTCTCTGCTGCGGTCTTGCAAGTCTTGGATCCGGGGTACTTGAACAGCCCCTACGAGCCCGCGGCACACACCCCTCCCAAATTCCGTATCTACACCAATGATGACGGCAAACCCAAGGATGGACACAAACCCGTGAATCTGGCCCGGGTTCAAAAAGCAAAGATGATGGAGGACAAACCGCCTGTCGACATTTTGACCTTCCAATCCTACAACGACCACCCCAAAACAGCGCTTCGCACGAAATGCCGCGGTGAGCCCACGGGCACTGCAGGGGTCATTCCCGGGGGCGGTCTACCGTTGAATTTCATGGGATACGCCGACACCTGTCGCATCAACAATCTGGGCGGTGGCGACCAGCGGCTGGGAGTTGATGCAATCAAACAGTTTGGCGTGGTGATTCTGAATGTGAAGATCAAGTCCAACGAGAAATGCACACAGGGGTTCGGGCTTTCTCTGACCGGCGTGGAGGTTCTTCCGGACTTTGATGTTTGTATGCCGGGCCTGTACCCCGAGTTCAAACTGTACGACCACGTCACGCAGATTGGTGAGCAGACAGACGCCATCATGAGCAAGAAGCTCTTCTCGCAGACCTTCGACAACGACTTCCACTTCATTCGTAACTACTTCAGACAGCAGGAGAAAAAAGATACAGTGTCGGAGAAACCGATTGTTCGGGTCGCTTCAGAGGTCATGGGGAAAAACACACAGATTCATGTCAGTTCCAACAACTCAACGCTGCAGTTGGTCTTTGATGACAGCAGCAGCATTTACCACGGCAAAAGCATGGACATTCACATCCCGGAGCACTGCTTCTCCCAGAGGACGCGCACGGCTGGATTGTACTGGATTCAGCAGCTGTACAGATTCTACCTGCAGGCGCGCATCGCCAGCGTTGTCGTGGTGCATGACGAATACCGGTTTCGTCAGTCGGACTCTGCAAAGGGGCTTGTCTGCTTTGTGGTTCCAGACTACAATGCTCTCGTCCCTTCGCAGGCAAAGCAAGCGGTTGTCTTTGCCGAGTCCCATGTCTCCAGTTTGAAGGAGAAAAAGTTTGGAGGCATTGATGTCAGGGAAAAATTGTCCGACGGCTCTCTCCGTTATTCCGCGTGGGAGATCTCTACCGACAATCGCACCAAGTGCATCGTCATTTCTGATAACAACGGCGTGAAGTTTGCAAAAAAGACCGACACTAGCGAGAACGATTCTGTTCGCCACTCTTCCGTCGTCTGCCAGCTCTATCAGGGCATGTCTCCTGCTCGCGGGGTTTTTATGAGCTATCTTGTCGTCATGAACGACGTCGAGGTCACCTCAGTCCTGGTTTGTGGCCTGAAGCAGATTAGCACGGAGGAGAATGCCGACGGAGCGGCGCTCTCAGCTCTCGTTGCAGTTCCAGAAGAAATTGTAGACGTAGACAGCGTGTTTGATTGAAGTTTTCTCATGTCGTTTTGAAGTGCAAAGGGGGCCGGCAGTATTAGGGCAGTTGGTGTTGAGAGAGAAAGATCTGGTGTTTTGTAAGCACATGTCGCTTGTTTTGATTAAATTGTGTATTTCAAGCATAGTTTCCATTCAATTGGGACTATATAAACAGCATCCTACGTGGGCATGGAAATGGTAGAATCCTGGCAAAAGAAGTCGGGTAAGAATGCAAACGGCGGCCTGAATCAACATGGCCGAGATTCGTACAACCACAATCACGGGGGCATTTGCGCGCACCGTGCAAGTGTCACAAATCGTTTTTGTGCGCGGATGAAGGGAATGAAAAAGCACTTGACTAGTAGCAAGACTGCCCACGACCCAAATTCTACAGTAAACAAGAGTCTGAGGGCTTGGGGTTGTCATTAAAGGGATAAAAAACAAAATAATCCAAGAGGAGTGCTTTGCTAGGCAAATTTGTTAAAAACGCCAGTGTTATGTGCAGCAAGGTGCCCAGTCTCCTGCACGGGTTTGACTCGGAGACAAAGAAAATGTCTATTTTAAAAAGACCAGGCCCAGAAGATGCACAGGCCGTGCAAGCAGCTAAAAAGCACAAACGAGTTGTCTTTGGCAACGTTGAAACGCAGACGATTCCAGCACGAGAAGCCGGCGTGGCATGTAGTGTCTCGCTCAAAGAGTCGCTTTTGCAGCCAATTTTCGACATGGCCATGGACCAAATGAATGTTTGGTTTCACAGCACCACGGAGGAATCAGAAGATGATGCGCAGGAATATACGCAGGAAAACACCCACCTAACTCAAGAGGGTGGGCAAGAAAAAGAAATTCCAGAAGAGGAGGATCGCAACCCTCCTTCATCTCACGAGGAATATTAGATGTGGACTTTTGTGATATTTGCTGCCATTTTCGTTCTGATGGGTGAATGTGATCCTCTTATTTTTTCTTCTGAAAACTTGATGAAAGGCAAAATCAATCATAATTCTCACATTCATTGTTTGCCGCGTTTGAACGTGAGCGCGATCCCTCTCCGTGGCCGTGCAATGCAGTGCAAAAAGCAAGTAGTATTACTGCTTCAGGAGGCAAAGCATTTGCATACTGAGTGTATTCATAATTGTGTCTGGTCTTGATTCTGGTTGTTTAGTCATAAAGCCGTCACCTGAAACTACTCCTGTCCTTTCTGCGATTGTTTCGCACGTCTAGTCTACAACGGCCTGCGGTTCGCAGGTTCGTGGTCCTGAACATTGGTCTTGTGAATGTTGAGATGTAGTATATCATCAACAATATCGTCCACTTCATCGTCGCTTCCGTCGTCTATGCACCGTAGGCAGACCGGAATTCGTCCGCGTCCATCCGTCAACATTTTGTCGCGGGTCGCAACTGCAGATTCTTTGTTTGTATTCGCCCGATCAATCATGTGCGCTTCCAGCCAAGTATCTGCCGCGCGCGCAGTGACTTTGATGGATGAGTGCATACCCCATTTCAGGTCTGGGGACATCCATGCCATCACCACATCCAGAAAATGAGCTGCCGGTGGCAGCGCAAACTTTGAAATCGGAAGTTTCGACGTTAACAGGTTACATTCATCGCCCGGAAACAGGTTTGCGGCAAACGAACCCGTACTGTACTGAACCGAGACCATGTTCTTATACTTCTTGGGGTTGAGACCACTTTCGTGTACAATAGGACAAATTTGACCCGCTGCGGGCCTGGGATAGTGCAACGGCTTCCACGCTTCATGAATCCCGCGGCATAAATGGCAATCCTTCGGCGGCAGAGACAAGTTGCAACAAAAGTTGATAATGCAGCTTGTCTTGGGCAGGCAGTGATTGCAAAAGACATGCTTGCAACTGTTTTGGAGGGTAGAATCCACGATCAGGCTGTGCTCGCAGATGGATATATTTGACATCCAACGCGCCGGTCGTTTGATGCCGGCGTACTCAAGCTGCAGACAAAATGCGGTGAAATCACAAAATCGCTCGTCTACCACGTAATTGTTCAGATCCTCTGTGCTCTGATACATGACAGGCAGCCATGTTTTGTCATCAAAGGACGCCCTGCTGACGATGACAGCAAGAAGATCGCGAAGGTTCGATTGCACCATGTTTCGTTCCGCGGCCAATGCAAGCATGCCTTCATACACGTTGATGTTATTAAACACGGACCAGCTCCAGGCACATACAGTCATTTTGTCTTCATGGCAGAGGCCTGCTGCCCGTGCTTTCTTGTACGCACTCAGAATGCTTTCGAACTTTACGGCAAATTTCTGGTCACTTCTGAGGCGGGGTGCCAAGAACTTGCGTATGCCCAAATAAGTATCAGTGCCATGGTTGTTTGGATCCTGATGATCCCAAACGCGCCTGAACTCATGAACGCGTTCCGGAATGTGCATGTCAAGCTCGGAGAAAAAGGAGCCATGAAAGCGCTCGGTATAGGTCTGTAGAACTTCCATTCTCGAGTCGTCGCCAATCATGTAGATGACCGTACAGAATCTGTTCTCTGATGCGCACGAGTCTTTCGCAAATTTCTCGAAGCGGTCTCTGCTCCACGCGCTGTACTTCCACTCCTGGTTTCGAAATACCATGCCACGGCAAGCGCCGTGCGCGCTGCGTAGGCAGAATGCCCGTGTACTATTTTAAAACAAACCAAATCAAACCCATATCTTGCTCGTGTGAAAATCAGCAGTACAAAAAACTTTTGCGGGTGGAGAGTATTTTCATGA
>CEWO01029387.1_pt1 | contig 32836 bp, 34 predicted proteins | sample 361561 | NCBI WGS metagenome assembly CEWO01 (sample SAMEA2623627, study PRJEB7988) | marine metagenome | isolation source: saline water (ENVO:00002010), including
CCACTATCAGTACTTCCATCAATTATATCTCCATCTGAATGAGGATAAGTATTCGTAAAAATATCTGTACTATCAGTATCTAGTATCCCGCAGTTTCCATCATCAGGATCATAAAGATCTGGTATTCCATCGTTATCATCGTCCCAGTCTTCGTCATTGGCAAGTCCATCTCCATCAATATCTGTATCTATTGAATTTAATCCATCATCCCTATATTTTGAACCATTCAATAAATGCAAATCATTGTCATCATCTAAGTCACAGTTTTCATCAATATCTAACCAGTCAATTACTCCATCATTATCATCGTCCATATCCACCCAATTATTCAGGCCATCGCCATCCCAATCGTTGTTCCCGGTGTATGATTTACGCATTAAAATACAATTGTCATCAGGATTTTGTGGATTAGGATTCTCTAAAGAAGGGCAATTCCATCCATCTATTTCTGAATCTGTAGAGTTCATATATGGGTCTAATTCATTCACTAAACCATCATTATCCAAATCATAAGGAAGATCTGTGATATCTACCCCAGGGTTTCCAATAAGACTGTCTGGTGATAGTGGTGCCCCCATATCTGTATCTTTCCAATCCCAAACTAAGTCATAATCTGCGTCAATGGCTCTGTAAATATCATCATCTGCATCTCTATCATAATCAAGTTCACAATCTATACCAGGAATCCCAATTAAGTGTGAATTTGGAAGATCTCCTGCACCGTCTCCATTAGTATCTACTTGCATACAGCTATCTGGTATTCCATCGTTATCATCATCAACATCCCACATATCTAGAAGCCCGTCGTTATCATCATCAGTATCTGAAGAATCTGGTGAGCCATCGTTATCATTGTCTGGATCGATGAAGTTAGGAATACCATCATCATCTAAATCACCATCAATAATTTGTGTAAATGTCTGTTCAAGAGGATGCCAGATTGTTCTTTCTTTCGTTACGAAATCAAATGTATCTGTCCCATAAGCAGCAGGATCCATTGTAAATGCTTCTGGAAATGGTTTCCCGGATTCGTCTCTTATTGTAACATCACCATCATAAAATGATGAGTCAGGGTCTGCATAAAGCACAGTACCGATATCATTAAACTTGTGACTGAATGTACTTCCAGGCGAAATTGGCCCACTATCAAAAGAACTATCTGCGGCTCTTACTGTTCTATCAGATACAGCGTTATTTGTCCATATTACTGTATCACCGACTTCAATAGTAATTGATTGAATTGAAAGACCTGCATTTGTCATGGAGATATCATATTCTTCAGTACTTGCCCATACTTCGGCAGCTGCCCAAGGAGCTGATAGCGTGATATTAGATGTGAGTTGGTCATCCCAAGGATGGACGTCCCATATATCTTCAACGCCATCATTATCGTCATCTATGTCAAAGTAGTCTTGTTCACCATCTCCATCAAAATCACATGGCCATGTGAACTGGTCTAGACGGGCATCATTATCATCATCCTCATCATATGTACCTTTACCACTACCATCTATGTCTTCATCTGGTACTCCATCATTATCATGGTCAAAGGGATTTTGATCAATCAAATAACCAGTACCAACTTCAGTAAAAGTCCAAGGATGAATTGTAGAAGGTACCACATACCTATCTGAAGTTACGTTACTTGGATCTAATCCTTGTGTAGGATCGAGTGGCCCTTCTAAAATTCCATCATTATCGTCATCCCAATCAAACTCATCACTTATGCCATCGTTATCATGGTCAAATGGATCTGTTCCATAGCAACCGTCAAATCTCTCAATAAGATCGCTGATTCCATCATTATCATCGTCTAAATCGTTAAGATCGCTGATTCCATCATTATCATGATCATCCGTATTTGTCTCTTCTAAATAAAATTCATAATTAGGATTTAATGCAAGTGCGGAAGGATCTGAGATTTTGCCATAATATGATGCAGGGTCATTATAAAAAATATCTGAATACATTGGGTGATCAAAGAAATTCATATTTTGTTGTTGTTGAAATTCTTGGCCATTTGGTTCTTCAGAAGGTAATGATGATTGTTGAAAAAATGTGTTATTAGGATTTTCATATTCATCATCTAAATTTGATTTACTATCAAAATCTTGGAAAGAATACATCTGGGTACTAAATATCATTATAGAAACTAAAAATATTGCTGAAAGAGTTTTCTTTTTGTCTTTGATGTTTACTTTATTTGTTAATCTTGCTCTCACTATAATCACCTAAGTACCCCTTTACGACTTATTATCATTTATCAATAAATTGTTTGATTTTGTTCTATTGTATCATCTGGATGTTTTTGTATCATCTTAGATTTAAATTTGTGATTATGAAATGATTAAAATTAAATTACAAAGTAACTGGGCAATATCATGAGTTCTGGAAGGCAGTTACTTAATTCAAAAATACATAGAGCAAAAGTAACTGAAGCAGATTTAAATTACATAGGATCTATTTCAATAGATGAAGATCTTATGGACGCTGCGGGCATAATAGAATGGGAAAAGATACAGGTATTAGATATAACAAATGGATCCAGATTAGAAACTTATGTAATTAAAGCGCCTAGAAAATCAGGAAAAATTTGTATCAATGGTGCTGCAGCACATTTGATAAATACTGGAGATCTGGTAATATTATGTACTTACATTACTTTAGATGATGATAGTATAAATAGCCACAAACCTATAATTATTCATGTTGATCATAACAATAAGATAATATAATTTTAATAATCATAATTATGATTGTGTATTTTCTTCACGTACTGTTTGATAATTATCACATATTGTATCATAAACATTTTTTCCTTTACATTGTATTAATACATCAATTCCCTCTGGAGTTTCTTTTCTGTTTATTATTTCATGGTTAGTGTATTCTAAACATGCTGGACAATTAATCTTAATAATAGTTGAAATTTTAGAAATAGGTTCTTCATTGATAATTTCTGCAGTCTTGCGTTGTTTTCTGTTAAAATAAATTTGATATGTGATACTGATAATTGTAAGTATTGCAGAAGCCTGTAATTCTAATTCTTGCCGAGAAGAAGGTAAAGTACCTTTGATAAGAATATTAGATCCGTTTGCTATTAACAAACCTGAAAAAATCCCAGCAAGTATGATTGGCATTGATCTACGTAAAATTCTTCTAAATATATATGATATTATGATAATTATTAAGAGCATGATAAATTCTAATGTATCATTTGTAATATTAGGAATCGCAGGTAGTTTTGCAATATAGTCAAGTAAGTCGATGTTTCTTTCGAACTTAAGATAATCATAACTAAAAATAAATAAAAATGTAGGTCCACTAACTGAGATAATATCTTCAGTTACCTGCATCCAAGAACGAACCATGAATGCTCCAATTATTGCCATTATGACTCCTAAAAAGTTCTTTGGGATAGGAAAATCAGATGGGATAAATGATTCAATGTATGCTTCATAAATGAAATATGCTACTATTGCTCCAATTAGTCCAAAAATTTTGTAAAGACGGGTATTATTAATTGATATTCCTAATGCATAATGGCCGACAGTTTTTCTTTTCTGTTTTGCAGGATCCCTAAAAAGATATATTCCTATTGATAAGCAAATAAAGCCTATCACATATTGTTGCATAGTTAATACTGGTTAATTGATATTTTATAGTTTTATAATAATTTTTTTTAGAATAGTGATTTTACTAGATATTATTCTAAACTCGAATTGTACAAATAACTGAATACGTATGGCCAATCATAGGATATTATGAGTTTCATCAGGAGGCTTAAATTAATGACTTATGGGAAAAAGGATATGCATGTAGAAACTGCATTCATAACATCTTTTGTATTTTTAATTATGTTATTTTTTATTTTTAACAGTAATTTATTACAAGATGTGCCAACATTAGATTCTGTTGTATCTTCGAATTATTTATCTGACGAATTACTTGCATTATTTCGAACTTTATGTGCAATACTAAGTCTAGTGACTCTGGCATGGGTAGCATTAGATCCTAAGGGATCTCCAGATTATCCTTTATACTTTGAAGAAAGAATTAATCGTAAACGTCATTCATCTGGAATAACACGACTAGCAGCATTTACAATGTGGCATTTTGGTCTTTTTGGTTTGAGTTTTGTAATTTCTGCTGCGGCTTCATGGATTCATTTATCTGGTAATGAAGTACCTAATTGGATACTTATTTCGAGTCCAGCACTTTTCGCTACAACATATAGTTGTGCAATATTAGTGACTTGTGTTGTTTCGTTTCATATCATAGATAACGAGATTTCAAAAGGTAATAATATTGATCACTTATTTTATTGGTATGAAATAGTAATGCACAATCTGAATGTCGTAATATTAGGAACGGCATTGATAATCAATAATATGGAAGTGGATTGGAGATATTTTTCTTTACCGATAATTTTTGGCATAATCTATGTTTTTTGGGCAAGAATATATGCTAATTTAGCAGGTGTTTATATCTATAATTTCTTAGATCCTAGATTAAAGGGAGCCCCGTTTATTCATTTTCTTCTACTAAGTTTTTTGATGTTTACATTTGTTATTGTAATATTTTTTGAAAGATTAGTTGATTGGAATTTATTTATTGGTGTTTTATTGATTATTCTATTCACTGGGGCTATTGTAAGAATTAAACAACCAGAATATATTGATTAGGTCTTATTCAAATTCTTTACTCTTGATTCCTCGCGTATTGGAATATGAATTAGTGCAGAGAGAATTCCTGCAGCTATCCCGACCCACCATACTAGATTGTACGAGCCGTAACTATCATAGAGTATTCCTCCGAGATATACTCCAGTAAAACTACCCAATTGATGTGAAAAAAATACTATTCCATAAAGAGTAGCCATATACTTTAACCCATAAATATGAGCAATTAAACCACTGGTTAAAGGAACCGTAGCTAACCAAAGAAACCCCATAGTAAAAGAAAATATCAAAACTGAATTGGGCGTAATAGGCGTTAAAATAAACCAAATTGCTGATATTGATCTACCTGCATAAATTCCAGATAGTATCCATTTACGAGGAAATCTTTTACCTGCCCATCCAGCTAGTAAAGTACCTAATATATTGGCAAAGCCAATTACAGAGATGGAAAAACCTCCAAGAGCTGCGGTAGTTTCTATCCCCAAGTCTCCACACCATCCACTAGGATCTATTGGTGCGCTCATTTCAGTGACAAGAGCCGGGAAATGTGCTGTAATAAATGCCAACTGATAACCGCAAGAAAAAAATCCAATGAAAATCATAGAAAAAGAAGGATCTTTGGAAGCTAATTTTAGAATATCCCTCATACTCTCATTTAATTGCTCTTTACTTGCAGCTGCAGGTGCTTTCATCAATGGTAATAAAAGTAAGGTTGCAAGAATTGTTATTGCAAATATAAGAAAGACTGTTTGTACGGTTACATGAACTAAAAGTGCAACGGCTGCGATTGGCCCAATCACTTGACCTAGCGAACCAGCAGCAGTGGTTATTGCTAGACTCATAGATCTATTTTCAGGCGCGCTTGCACGTCCGACTACTGCAAGTACAACTCCAAAACCCGTTCCTGCAATTCCAAAACCAACTAATATTTCGTATAATTGATATTCAATGGGCGTAGTTGCACCGGCTGTTAAAACTAAACCAAGAGAATAAAATATAGCACCGATTATAATTGATTTACGATCGCCCAACTTCTCGGCAATTGCTCCAAATATTGGTGCACCGAATCCCCATGCTAAATTTTGAATCGCTATTGCCAGACTGAATTCTACACGTGGCCAGCCAAATTCTTCCTCTATTGGAATTTGAAATACTCCAAAAGATGCTCTAATTGAAAATCCAGTAAGAATTATCAAACAACCACCAATCAAAACTGGATTTATCAAGGAGGATTGTTTTTCCATATTACTTGGAGATGAGTGAGTCAAATAACTTTATCTTCTAAATATATTTTAGATTTTCAAATAAACAAGATTTAATTTGTTTACTGTAGCAGATAACCTTGACTAACTGATAGATTGGGGTTTGAATTTATGAAATGGAAAGTTGAAATGATGAATAATCAGACTGATAAGGTGATAATTATCACCGGATCGAATACTGGTATTGGATACCATATGGCTCATAGTTTAGCAGCTAAAGGGGCATGTGTGATTATGGCATGTAGAAATTTAGAAAAAGCAGCCTTGGCTCGAAATAAAATCCTTGAAGATTTTCCAGAAGCAGATATCAAATTATACCAATTAGATCTTGCTGACTTAGAAAATATTAGTAACTTTGCAAAGAAATTTATTGATGAAAATGAACGACTTGATGTACTAATAAACAATGCTGGCGTGATGATACCTCCTTATTCAAAAACAAAAAATAATTTTGAATTACAATTTGGTACCAACCATCTTGGGCATTTTTCACTTACTGGTCTACTACTTCCTCTTATGGAGAAAAATAAAGGAGGTCGCATAATCACTGTTTCAAGTATAGCACATAATCCAGGAGTAGTAGATTTTGAGGATTTAAATAGTGAACGTAAAAGATACAATAAATGGGGTTCCTATTCACAAAGCAAAATTTCTAATTTGTACTTTGCAATAGAGTTAGACAGGCGTTTAAGGACTAAAGGTTACTCTACAATCTCACTAGGTAGTCATCCAGGATATTCAAATACAGAATTACAAAGATATTCTATTTTGTGGCGAATATTAAACATATTTTTTGCCATGTCTGCAAAGAAAGGTGCGGAGGCTACACTTTTTGCAGCTACTGAACCAAAGGCTACTGAATACATTTATTGGGGTCCAACTGGGATAATAGAAATGAGAGGTTCTACAGGAAAAGCAAAAGTGAACAAAAAGGCAAGAGATGAAAATATAGCAAAACGTCTGTGGAAGATAAGTGAAGAAATGACAGGGACTAAGTATCTGAGTTGACTTTTAAAATGATAAAATGAGTTATATTAATTATTAAAAGTCTCTTTTAATATTACAGCGCATCTATCTGCAATTGCAGTACCGACTTCTGAGGTTGAAGCATTTCCGCCTAAATCATAAGTAATTATCTCACCTTCTGCCAAATGCTCTGATATAGCTCTATCAAGTAATTCAGCACACAATGTTGCGTCTGCATCGTTATGTCTAGATCCTAAATTATCAAACATAAGTTGAACTGAAGAGATTGTTGCTATTGGATTAACGATATTCTTTCCAGCATGTTGAGGAGCGGAGCCATGTACTGGCTCGAATAGCATGTGATTATCGCCGATATTAGCGCTAGCAGCCATACCCAACCCTCCTTGTAATACTGATGCTAAATCTGTGGCAATATCTCCAAACATATTTGGTAGAACTACGACATCTAAGTCTTCTGGACTTCGGATAAGCCACATAGTAAAAGCATCAATATATGCTTCGTGTGTTTTTAATTGAGGATATTCAGATGCAATATCTTGGAAAACTTTTCTAAAAAGTCTACATCCTTCAGTAACATTACTTTTGTCTACACATGTAACTTTCTGTTGCTTTCCTGTTTTTTCCATTCTTCGGTTGGCTAATTTAAATCCAAAGTCTATCACTCTATGACTACCATTTCTTGATATTGGCCTTGGATCCCATGCAACTTCACCTTCTAATCCAGAGAATTTCTCAATAGTTATTGGCTCATCGGGACTTTGGCCGGCTACAGCTAATGCTGAACGTCGTAATAATGAATGATATAATCCCTCGGTATTTTCTCTAATCAAAACCATATCAACCAATTTAGAATCCCATACTTGCATATATTTTCCATGTATCTTGTGATCTACTCCTGGATATAGTTTGACTGGGCGAACATTTGCATACAAATCTAAGCCAGATCGTAACCCGAGTATTACTGAACCTCCAGCATTGTCACCGTTAGGTAATTTTGCATCTGGCCAACCTATTGCACCTAATAGAATTGCATCAGAGTTGTCTCTACAATGCTCAAATGATCCTTCTGGCCATTCCATTCCGGTTTCTAGATAGTATTCTCCTCCACATGGAATTTCGGTTACATCAAAATTAAGTGGGCTATAGTCTTGAAAAACTTGTAAAATCTTCTGCCCCTCTTTAGCCACTTCTTTCCCCGTACCGTCTCCAGGCAAAATGGTTAGACGGTAGGCAGTCATGACTCTTGGCAGAACGACTTCATTTATCACTTCAACTCCTTTATCGAACCTAATGAGGGATGGGATAATTGATAGACGGCCGAGTGTGATGAGTAGTTATGGAGAGTGGGCCAAGAGATGGAAAAGAAACTCCCCGAATCGATATTAAGGCACTTCCTGACTCTGTGGCAAGATTATGGGAAACAATGTTGCGAATAGAACCAAACTGGGATTTATCAAAATGGTTAGATGAAAGAGCTCAAGATGAGTTAGAACTAGTTGAAGGTCATCTTGGAAGGGAAAGATTACGATTAGAGCAAAGATTACATCGAATCGAAACTCTAGTAAAGAGATTAAAAAGACAAAGGGAAGTGACTGATGGGGTAGGAATAACCGATCCAAACCAAAAGAACCTGTTTGATGTCTACGAAAATAATCAAGAAAGTTCATACAAAGGTAAAAAAGGAAAAAATGAAGATGTTGATGTAGGCGAAGCAATAGTAGATTTTGGAGCTCTTGGGTTCGATGATGATCCATTATTAGCCATAGTTTCAGAACATATACTGAGTATGATGGAAAGGGAAAGAATATCTGGAAATAATGTAGTACACTATTCTGATTTGGTAAAGAAGTTCAAAACTCTAGCAATAGATGAAAAAGAAATTGATGAAGCAATATCAATATTATTACAAAAAAGAATGATTGTTGAATTAGATCAAGATATTTTTGGTCTCGAAAATTGATTGAAAAATATATACAATCTTTCAAAAAGAAAATGCTTCTAGTAATTTCGATTTAGATGGTTAGTGAAGCAGCTGGATGGTATGCTAGGGTTGACCATGAATGTTATGACAGAGTCAAACAAATTGAGATATGGCTCGATTCTTGGGAAAAAGCAGTAGTAAAGAATATTCCTGTCGCAGCAACACTTCCCAAAAATTGGCCAACTTTACCTGCTGGTTTGTTATCGGAGCCTGGAACAGTCCTTGATACACTACTTTCTAGACACGAAGCAGAACAGGATGGTAGGTCTGTTAGAGGAATAGGATCTATACAGGTAAAATTAGCAGATTTGATATTGGCTGATGAATTTAAGAATACTAACACCATAAAAAAGAAAGAGCCGTTAGCTACAATTTCCATATCTGCATTACCTCCCGGCTTTAGGGCATATGCTGAACAGATAAATAATGAAGTACAAACTAAATCTGAAATAAATAAGTATGATTTTAAATTAGAACATCAAACTATGACTGGTATACCTATTCCATTTGCAGATATTGCAGTTGGCGCAGGAATATTCCCTGATAGAATGCTAAAAATTCATGCAGAAAGATGTGAAAGTTTGGAAGGATCATTAAAAAAAGAAGATACAACCAGACTTTTAGAAGGTTTGCAACTTCTTGATTATTCAGAAGTAGGAGTTTATGCTACAAGAAGAAGAATTATAATAATTTTAATGAAATTAGGTCTAGCAAGTTCAAAAAAAGAAAGTGGAAAAATAAGTAGATTAGACGCTGAACTGATTTTAAAGAATAATGTTCTTTGTAGAGATATTCTCGTTGATGATTGGCCATGGAATGAAAAACCAAAGTTCATTGTTTCTAAACCTCCTTGGTTAAGAATTAAAGATAAGTTTAGAAATCAACAAAATGGTAGTGAATTAAGGAAATTAATGTCTGAAAAACTTAGAAATAAGTGTGACTTAAATGGTAAATTAAGATATTCTGCTCTCAAAGGTAATGTTAATTTATATCGTTTATACGTCGAAAGATCATTACAAATTGTTCAAAAAGATGGTAAAATTAGAATGATAGTCCCAGATTCATTGCTTCGTGAGAAAAGTAGCTCTCCATTAAGAAAAATATTGGTATCTAAGAATAGATGGGAAACATGCTGGTCTTTTTCAGAAAGTAATAAACTCTTTCCAGGACATTCTCAAGGTATCTTAGTAATAGAGGTGATAGTAGGAGGTAAAACTGAAGTATTAACCAGTTTCGGACCACTAGAAAGTGGTGATTTTTCAAATAAAGAAGGATTAAATTCCAAGGCTCCATTCCTAGAATTAGAAAGAGGTCCATGGTCAACTTGGACGGATACTTCGTGGGCAGTTCCAAGAATGCCTAGAGATTCTTTAATGAGGAGAAAGACCTTAAATGCAATAAATAATCTTGCAGATGAGCCTCGATTGGGCGAAGAAGACAATTGGTTGAATAGAGGAGATAAAACAATACGTATCAAAGTAGGAGAAGTAGAGCAGAGTAATAACATAGGAATTTATAATTGGAATGAAGATTCAAAAGGAGTTCCTCTAATCAGATCTGGTCATTTGAAATTAGATGGAAAAAATATAATAATTAATCATCCATCATTTGTCAAAAATATGCACAAAGATAGTCATGAAATATTACAAGCGATGTGGAAAGGAGACACGAAAATAAAAGATAAACCAAGAATAGTCTGTCAAACAGTAATTAATTCTAGTTTTGGAAGAAGATTATTATGGTCTGTTATACCTAAAAATTGTGCTTTAGGTAATTCAATGAACTATTTACAAATACCAGAACAGACCTGTGAAATGTTGAGGGGAGAGTTTGGAAATTTAGAAAATGCTCTTAACGTAATAGTTAATCATTTAAATTCAGACGATCTTAATATTTGGTCAAATGTATGGGCTGCAAATAGTAATGTTAACAATTATGAAATTGTTGATTTACCTTTTCCAAAACTTGCTAGTACATCTTCATTACCATTTAGTGGTAATAAAAACTAAATCTAGTTACAAATGTCTTAATTTAAATTCCGGTCTCAGTACCTTTTTTAGACGAAATTGATGAAACTAGTTATACCTTTGCAGGATGTGCGTTAAGCGTTAGCGCTCTGGCATAGCAAAGGATAGTTGAGATAATATGGGAATAAATCCAAAAATAGGGATTACTGGATTACCCAGATCCGGTAAATCTGCTGTTCTCAAAAAAGTAATTGATATGCTTGTTGAGGAGAGAAAAAATGGAGTGACGAGAGGGCCGTTTTCCGCTGAAAATTTAATTGGAGGGATGACTACTGAATCCATCATAGAAAATGGTGAAAGAGTAGGTTACGCATGTGTAAATATAAAAACAGGCGAAAAAGGGGTAATGGCTCATAGAAATATAGATTCAAGGTTAAGAATACTGGGGTTTGGAATTGATCCTACTGAACTGGATAGAGTAGCAGTGCCTGCGATAATGGATAGTATAGGAAATTGTGAAATTTTAGTAATTGATGAGGTAGGTAAATTCTCTGTTGAAAGTGAGATGTTTGTTTCAGCAGTAAGAACTGCTCTAAATAATGACATGCCTACATTATTAACTTTACATAAAAAAAGTAGACATCCACTTCTTCAAGATATTAGAAGAAGGGATGATGGGCGTATTTTGGAAGTTACACCTGTTAATAGAGCACTCCTTCCTTACAAAATACATAAGCTACTTAAAGAAATGTATTGATTAAATAGTTCCCCTACAGGAATAACATGGATTCGCCAGCGGGGAGGCTTGAAAGAGTTCTGATTGGTGTTATTTTACCTTTAATATTTTTAATTTCTATAGTTTATGTTGATAATGAATTAACCATAAAAGAATGTTCATATGGGACGTGTAATAATTATCTAATATTATTATTACTTATTTTTATGGTGATTATATTTATTATTATTTTAATAATTAACAAGTTTACAACTATTTTAGATGCTTGGTTTAGTAAAGAAATCGATGAAGAAATGCGTGCTCGTTTAGAAGAAGAAATGCTAGAAGCAGATGTATCAAATTTAAGTTCTGAATGGGCGAAAATGGAAATGGAACATCTTGAGAACAAACATGAAGAAGAATAGTAAAGGGAAAAGTTGACCCTCTGTATACCTACCGCATAATAAAAAGGTGGATGCGATGAGTGACGTACCGAGTGAATTAAAATATACAGCTGAACATGAATGGATAAGAATTGATGGAGATGAAATAGTAGTTGGGATAACCGACTTTGCACAAAACGCATTAACAGATGTGGTTTGGGTTGAATTACCTGAAGTAGGAGCTAAGGTTTCTATTATGGAGTCCTATGCAAGTGTAGAATCTGTAAAATCTGTCAGTGAAATATATGCCCCCATTGCTGGCACAGTGATTGAGGTAAATGAATTATTAGAAGATGCTCCAGAAACAATAAATATAGATCCTTATGGAGATGGTTGGATCTGTAAAATGACTGTAGAAGATGCGAATCAAATAGAAGGGCTCCTGAATTCTGATGCATATCAAGAATTATTGGAAGAATAAATATGGTTTTAGATGCCATATATATCTATGTGGATGGTTCTTGTGAAGAAAATAGAAATGTGACATCTGAAACTCCTGCAGGCTGGGGTTTTTGTGTTATAGAAGGAGATAATGGACTAGGCAAAGGTCATGGAAATTTAATTTATGAAGAAAGTGGTAAAGTAATTACCAATAGAGATTCTAAGCTGTTTCTAGGTGCCGAAGTAGGATCCAATAACACTGCAGAATTGAGTGCGATAGCACATGCTCTTCGATGGATATTAATAGGAAATAGGGATAAAAATGTAATGATTAAAGGAGATTCGCAATATGCAATGAATATTACTATGGGGAAGTGGAAAGCTAAAGCCAATCGCCAAATCGCACAGCGCGTTCAACAGATATGGAAAGAAGTTATATCGATTAAAACGATAGGATTTGAGCATGTCAAAGCACATAGAGGGCATAGATGGAATGAGCGTGCTGATCATTTAGCATTTAGAGCAATGAAAGGCGACAATGCATTACCACTACAATTTTGGAAACCAGGTAAAAGATAATGTTAATCGTCTTTTAGTGGACCAATACTTAGTAAAACATAAGTTGAATGAAGAATTAATAAAACACCAATTAAAGCTAAAATTAATCCCGTTGGATCCGGAAGATTATTTTGTAAAATATTTCCTGCAAACCATGCTCCGAAAATAAAGAAAAAACCTATCGACAATTCAATTTTTGAAGATCTTGAAGGATTTTTTAAAATATCCATCCAGGGTATTAGTCCATTTCTGTTAAATGTAAAACGATACCATGAGACATACAAAAAGGATATTCCCATTAATCCCACTATACCCAAAGAAAAAGAATTGGAATTCCAAGGACCGGAAAAAGAAAATTTTGGATAAATAGTGTTGATTACTAAAATAAATCCAATTATGCCAAAAATTTTCCAATTTGTGTTTTTTGGTTCATTCATGTCTATACCAACATCAACGTCCATTTTAAAGCGCCGATAGAAGATGTATTAATTGTGTAGTTATCTTTCGACAATACATGAAACATGTATTGAGGTGGTCAGATAAAGTAGATTTGGATCATCTAGAATTGAGATTCAAAGTTCTTAGAATTGGAATGCCCAGAGGAACTGAACATTATCCTGGTATCGATGATGATGAAAATACTAGGTTTTTGTGTGCATATATAGGAAAAAAAATTATTGGTTGTGCGACATTACAATTGGATCCTAGAGAGGGTTGTGAGTACAGAATAAGAGGTATGGCAGTTGATTCTGAATTTCGTAATCGAGGCATTGGTTCAGATATTGTAAATAAATTACAAGATGAGGTTAAGAAAGAAAATACAGGTATTTGGTGTAATGCTAGAATAAAAGCGGTTCCGATGTATGCCAGATGTGGTTTTAAGATTGTATCTGAAATTTTTGAAATAGAAGGAATTGGTCCACATCATGATATGGAATGGAAACCAAAATGATGGAGCACGGACCGGGATTTGCACCCGGGTCCAGGGATCTGCAATCCCTTGCATAGCTGCTCTGCCATCCGTGCGATATGTGTCCCAAGAACTAGTTCTCTTTGAATATTGTTCGTAGAACACTGAGTAAAAAAAATAATTTTTATTGCATACTATCATGAACGTTCAACACTCGGGACGGGATATGCCACAAGTATCGGGACGATATGAGGGCCTGGGAGTTGGCTTCGCTTCTTATCTACAGCCGCCTGCCGAGGGAGTAGTAAGATGGACTGTTGGAGAACCGGGTTTTAGTACTCCAGAAAAAATAATTAAGTTGGCCATTAAAGGTTTAAATGATGGTAAGACAAAATATACTCGTGGCGCTGGTTCTTTAGAATTGTGCAGTGCTGTTTCAGATTATATTAAACAAAAACATAACATAAATTGTCCTGCTGAAGATATAGTAATCACGCCTGGGGCTAAACAAGGATTACTTTATTCGTTTTTAATTACAACAATGCCAGGTGATGAAGTAATTTTACTTGCCCCTTCATGGGCATCATATGAACCGATGTTAAAGTTTATTGGTGCCATACCGGTTCATGTTCCCGTCGATAGAGATACTTTTCATCCTGATATTGATGCTATAAGAAATTCAATAAATAATAAAACAAAAATGATTTTAATAAATTCACCATGTAATCCTACTGGTGCTGTATTTACTCCTTCAGAAATAGAAGAAATTGTGAATATTGCAAAGGAACATGACTTGTGGATTGTTTCTGATGAAATATATGCACGCCTTGTATGGGTCGACTATCCTCATGTTTCTCCGGCCAGTATTCCTGGAGGGTTTGAAAGAACCATTGTTGTAAATGGTTGGTCAAAATCTTGGGCAATGACTGGGATGCGATTAGGTTTCTTGGCTGGACCAAAAAATGCAATGAAAGCAGCGGCAAAGAGTCAAGCTAATTCAGCATCTCATGTTCCTACTTTTCTAATGGATGCCGCAAAAATAGCACTTAAGTGCGATGATGAAGTTGAGAATTTTAATAATGAATACATAAAAAGAAAAGAAATCATGGTTGAGGGTCTTTCTAAAATTCCTGGTCTAAGAATTGTAGATCCAGAAGGCGCGTTCTACCTATTCGTAGATGTGACCGGAACAGGGATGACAGATTTAGAATTTGCAGATGGAGCACTTGAGGCGGGCGTTCAATTAATTCCTGCATCACTTATAACAGGCGGGGCCGGCTTTATTAGAATCTCATATGCATGTAGTGAAGAGACAATAATAGAAGGATTGGAAAGATTGAGAAAGTGGCTTATTGATTAATTCAACATAGAACTAATATTAATAAAAATCTAAAATTATATTTATGATTAAATATTGCATTCAATGAAATGAGCGGCGAAGATGGCAGAGGTATGCATATTTTTTTAGACTATGTAAATTATACTGCTCCTGGAAAGAATGATGGAAGTTGGATATTAGAGAAACTAAGAGAAATTGTAAGAAATGCTGGAATACGAGAAGTTCATTCACATGTAGAGGAATTTGATGGAACACAAAGTCCACCAGGATATGCTGCTGTTGTTTTGATAGATGAGAGTCATGTAACTGCACATTGTTATTCAGACATTGGTTTATTGGCAATTGATGTATTTACCTGTGGAAATAATGACCCTCAATTGATTGTTGATGGAATAAAAAATCTTTTTTCAAAATCAATTAAAGGGATTAGACTAGTTAGAGAGCAGCAAATTAATAGATTTATTCAGTAGGTGATTATATGTCTATAAAAAAATTTATTAAAGAAAATTATAAGCATTTTAATGCAGGAATATTGGCAGAGTGTTCAGAATCTCTTAGAGATTTCTTAGATCATAAAGGTAGACTTATCATTACGTTGGCTGGTGCTATGTCAACAGCTGAGATAGGTAGGACGTTAGCGCCGGCAATAAGATCTCAAAAAATACATGCCATTTGTTGTACGGGTGCCAACCTTGAAGAAGATTTATTCAAGTTGGTTGCCTATTCAAGTTATGAGAAGATATTAAATTGGAGAGAAATGACTGCGGAAGATGATGAAAAACTTAGAGATAGGGGAATGAACCGAGTTACAGATGTTGCTATTCCTGAAGAAGAAGCAATAAGAAAGATTGAGAAATTACTTATGCCGTTATGGAAAAATGCAGAGGCTGCAGGAGATAAGAGATTTCCTCATGAATATTTATATGATATTTTACTCCATAGTGAGTTAGAATTTGAAGGAAATCCAAAAAATTCATGGCTAATGGCTGCAGCTGATGCCAATATACCAATATTTGTACCAGGTTGGGAAGATTCTACTCTTGGAAATATTCTTACTGCTAGAGTAATTGATTGTACTTTCAAGAATCCAGATATAATAAAAGGAGGTTTGTATGCTATGCAATCACTGGCAGATTGGTATAGAGAAGATGATTCTCCAACAGGAATTCTACAGGTTGGAGGGGGAATAGCTGGTGATTTTGCTATATGTGTAGTTCCAATGTTGGAACAGGACGTAGGAATGAAAATCAATCGATGGAAATGGTTTGCACAAATTAGTGAGTCAAGACCATCATATGGAGGATATTCCGGTGCTCCTCCAAATGAAAAAATAAGTTGGGGAAAACTAGACGTTAATACTCCACGGTTTGTAATAGAATCAGATGCAACGATTGTATTGCCTCTAATCCTTAATTCCTTAGAATAGTTGAGTGAAATTATTACATGTTTCTGAAATTCTCAATAATTGATTATATTTCGAAGTCCTATCACTTCTTGCGGGGGCCCCAGTTTTTATTTGGCCAGCGTTAGTACCTACGGCTATATCAGAAATTATTTCATCACTTGTTTCTCCTGAACGATGGCTTATTATGGTAGCAAAACCGGCATCTTTAGCCATTTTTATCACGTTCATGGTTTCCGTGAAGGTTCCTATTTGGTTCAATTTTATTAAAATCGCATTTGATGCGTGTTCTTCAATACCTCTAATTAGACGATTTGGGTTAGTGACATACAAATCGTCTCCTACGATTTGGATATTATTTCCTTCTTTTTTTGTGAATTCAATCCATGAGCCCCAGTCATCTTCTCCAAATGGATCTTCTATAGACACTATTGGATATTTTCTAATCCATTCAGAATAAATTTCTGCTAATTCCGTACCTGATAATCGTTGTCCATCAAAATGATATTTATTATCCTTAAGAAATTCTTGTGCTGCAACATCTAATGCAATTGAAACCTCTTCTCCTGGTTTATATCCAGCTTTTTGTATAGCTTTTACGACATAAATAAGACCATCTTCATTACATGGTAAATTTGGAGCAAATCCTCCTTCATCTCCTACACCGCTAAGTAGTCCATTCTTTTTTAGAACTTTTTTCAAAGTATGATATATTTCAACACCTGCGCGTAATGAATCTTCAAAGTTTGTAAAACCGTGGGGAACAATCATAAATTCTTGTATATCAACATTAGAATTAGCATGTGCACCTCCATTGAGTATATTCATTAATGGGACAGGTAAAGCACATTTATCTTCTTCAGATGCGATATATGACCATAATGGATAACCGATTCCTGCAGCTGCCCTTAAGCAAGCTAATGAAACTCCAAGAATTGCATTGGCTCCAAGATTTGATTTGTTAGATGTATTGTCTAAATCTAGCATAATCTGGTCAATATTACTTTGTTCAGAAATATCTTCTCCGATTAAAGCATTTTTAATTTTTCCATTAATATTATCAATCGCGGAATGAACTCCTTTACCGGCCCACTTTTCTCCTCCATCTCTTAATTCTACAGCCTCATAACTACCTGTTGAGGCACCTGATGGAACTGCGGCACGAGAGGAAATATCTATACTAGCATAACATTCAACTTCTACAGTAGGATTGCCTCTAGAATCTAAAATCATTCGAGCATGTAAATCACTTATCGGTAACCCCATATTTGATGGGAGATGTGTTACTCTTGTCAAGATAACGGAATATAATCAAAATTATCTGTTTAACCAACCTATCCAATTAGATACTTTGGACTGAAGATTTGGTATATCGACTTCTGAATTACAACATTTTTCCCAACATAATTGCTCATCTTTAGGAGATATAGAAAATAGTTCTGCTCTAAACAAAGTATCATTTATTTCTGATTGACCTCTTTTATCATCTACAAAACAATGTAGCAAATGTTTAGGGTAATGATGTATTTTACCTGAATTTGGGCAACAAAACATAACACTACGATCTAAAAAAATTAATGAAGCCCCAGTAGATTCATCTATTTCATGGCCAAGAATATTAGTATTCGAAATAAGTGATGCAACATCAACATTATACCACTGAGAATAAGCATATGATAAATTCAGTTTTGAGATATCATCAAGAAACTCTTGGATATGAAGATTTGTCGTCGCCTCATCTGTTTGCACGTCAGTCTGTCAATGTCATCACATTTTAACCAAACTTTTAAAAAAAAATTATTATGAATTTACATAATACGGAAATAAAGTTATAAATAATAAGAATTTTCGTTGTCAAAGTAGAAATAAGATACGGTTTTCGGAATAAAATATGTCAAATGTTGATTCTTTAGATAGAAGTATTTTAGGAGTGCTTAGAGACAATGGAAGAGCAGCGTACGTGGAAATAGCAAAAAGTGTTGGAGTCACTGAAAGAACTGTTAGGACTAGAATGAAAAAGTTAGAAGAGGAAGGTGTCATAAGAGGATATACTGTAAGAGAAAGTGGAATAGGTTTGTCGGCTTTAATACGTATGAAGGTAGGCCCAGGAACCGAGATTGGAACTCTGGCAGGGGAGTTTGCCGGTTGGGTTGGAGTAGAATCTGTTTACGAAATAAGTGGTGAGGCTGACTTAATTGCTATCGTGCATGTGGATGACACTGCAGGATTGAGAAATATGTTGGATAAAATGTGGTTAGCAGCCCCTGGTGATATTAGTTCTACTCAAACTGAACTTGTATTGGAACAGTACTAATTTTTTTCTTAATTTAACAATTAATTTTTCCACTTTACTGAGCAACCGATACTTTCATTCCTACTTTGAGATATTGGTTGGCCTGCAATTAGCTCATCTATTGCATCGGATAAATCAGAAGTCTTAGCATGAGAAGGGTCACGAGGAGAGTCGTCTAGACGACCTCGATAAACAACTATTCCAGATGAATTTATTAAATAAAATTCAGGTGTTCTTTCTGCACCATAATTTTGTGCTATTTCTTGACTTTCATCTACTAAATAAGCATATGACATCCCAGATTTTGCTCTTTTAACCATATTTTCCCAAGAATCAGTATTATAATTTACTGGATCATTAGAATTAATTCCAATGAATCCAATATTATTACTTTGAGCTTTTAGTGACATCGCCTCTATTCTTGATTCGGACCCCACTACGTAAGGGCAATGGTTGCAAGTAAACATAACTATCAATCCATTTTCCATCATTGATTCGGAGAAAGAAACAATATCTCCAGAAACTGATGGGTTGGCATTTTTTAGCATAAAATTTGGTGCTTTATTTCCGGGTTCTACTCCAGTGACCTCTGTCATATTTCAACCGAAGTACAGTTTGGAATTAATGCTTTGTAAAAATGTTATATTTTTTGTATGGTAGTTTTCCCTCTACTTTCTTCTAACCGCCTTCTGGCTAAACGATTTTCTGGATCTATATTCAATACTTCTCTCCATGCAGATACCGCGGCTTCTGAACTATCTCCATCGTGTAAAATTGCAGCAATTCTAAGCTTTGCATCGAGATGTCTTGGGTTGCATTTGGCAGCACTTTCAAAATCTGAAAATGCTTCATCTAATCTGCCAAAATCCAGATATAGAAGACCTCTTTGATACCATGCATCTGATAGTGTCGGATCGATTTGTATTGCTTTATTAAGTGGTTTTTCTGCCTGTTCAGCCCTTCCCATTGCATTCATACAAGTCCCTAAATGAACTAAAGCCATCGTATATTCAGGAGATTTTATCAATAAACGTCTTAGTTCGCTATCGGCTTCTATCCAATCTCCTAAATTCATTAAAATTTCTGATCTTCTTAATCTAGCCAAAATCAGATCTGGTCTATTTTCAACTAAGTAATCTGCATCATCTAGGGCTAAACCTAATTCTTCTCTTAAAAGAGCAGCAGAGCATCTATTCAAGCGAGCTCTTACATGATTTTTATCCATTTCAAGGGTACGGGTGAATAGATCTTGTGCTTCAGATAAGTTTCCTTTTTTAGCAGCGATTAATCCTTTGAGGAATGGTATTGTAATATTATTTTGTAACTGAGTAGACGCCTCTGAAATCATAACATTGGCCTGATCTAATTTTCCTAAATCCATAGAAAGTTGTGCTTCTTCTAGAGGAATGGAGGGATGTTCAGGAATTAGTCTTCTTGCTCTTACCAATGCTATTTCAGCCTCATTCAGTGAGCCTTGGTATCTTAATGTTCGAGACCTACCTAACCATGCTAATCCAGATTCCCGATCATATTCAATCGCTGAGTCAAAAGACGAAAGAGCATCCAAAAGAATCATTTGATTATGATTCCCTGTATTATCTCTGTATTCATCAACATCTGAAAGATATAGGCGGCCCCGCATAACATGTAAAGCAGAATGTTTCCAAGATTCTTCTGGTGCTTCTTCTAGCACCTTTTTTGACCATTCTAAAGAATTATTTCTAAGAAGTAATAAACTCAAACGGCCTCTTACTTCAGGGTTCTCGATTTCATTTGATAAATACTCTTCAAGTGCTGAAATTGCAGCATCAAACTTACCATTATTTTCTAGTATCTCAGATTCTATTATTATACCAAACTGACCTAAAGCCTTTGCTTTCTTGATACTGGCTAATGCTTCCTTTATTTTATATGGGTTTGTAGATAATATTTTAGAATGTAAAAGCCATGCTCCTCCATTATTTGGATCAAGTTTTAATGCCATTTCAACACATTCTAAAGCAGTATTAATTTCAGACAACCGTAATAGTTTACTAGCCTTATTAACTAATTCTTCTGCATTTTTAGACTTTCCAAAAGTAGGATTTATTTGGCGTCCAATCTTATTTGCTCTTTCAACTATATCAGAAAGTTCTGACACATTATGTCCTATATTTTTTGTATCTACACCCAATCCTTCTAATCTTTTCTTATTTCTAGAAACACGGTCAGAATCTGAATCCATAACTAGTAGTATCTGCTCTTGAAGAACCTGCATATTATCTGGATTAATTGCCAATAACCTCTCCAAAGTGATATCAAGGGATTCTAAATCGCCTTTATGCCTCTGAATATCTGCTAATGACAAGAGTGATTTGGGGTCCTCAGGTTCTAACTCATGTGCCATTTTGTAACAATCTGCAGCTCTATCTATTTTTCCAATTGCATGAAACAATTCGCCTATTCTTCGATATTCATTCCCATTCAATTCAATATCTTCTGCTTTCATTTCTGATTGAGTCAGTATTACATCTAATCTTTTCGTTAATGGTAAGAGTCCTGGTGTAATTTCATCATATTCATCATAAGTAAGTCCAGAGTAGTGAACCAATATGGATCGTGTAGCATGGGTAGCTATAGCACATGATTCGCTAGAGCTTATTGCGAATCCTTGATTTAATAATAAATTTTCAGCATTTTCTAATGAATGATGTACATTTAACAAATCATGTACTTTTGGAGAGTCAGAAAGGATGGTACTAACTCCTCTAGACAATAAATCCAGAGAAGTTGCTTTATCATTCAGACTTCCTTGTAAAGATCCAAGTCTCGTATGAAATTTTTTACTCTTTCTCAACATACTATTATGTTTTAGCCAAAGAGTAGTAAATGCGATGATAAGTATTCCATAGACTGTTCCCAAAGTCATTGTAGAAGATTCCATCAGCCCTAGCGGACATACAAGACTTTTGATGGCTTCTACTAATTACAAGCAGTGGATAGCAATTATAATAGTAATTAAAAATAATCAGGATATTATTATTCATGGGTAAGATACTAAAATAAAATCAAAAATCTTTTGGTGAAAAGGCTTGAACATCCTGCTTGCGAGAAGTGTTTCCCCTAGAATTACCAAGTACATTTTCTATGCCTGCACCAGAAGCATAATCAAATATTTTATCATTAATTTTTCCAGCAAAAACAAGCCCTTGAGCCCCCTGCGTTTCTTCTAATGATTCTTTCAAATTACTAGCACCAATTGGTTCTGAAGCCGTACCATCTTCATGAATAATAATTGCTTTATTTCGTGGTAAACCTTCAAGATGTGTGGCCCATTCTTTTACATGTTCTGGTACTTCCAATAATTCTGTGCCGGTACCCACCGTTTCATCATCATCTTTTTGTATTTCAACCTGGATTCTAGCAACTGCTTTTGAGGATACTTCTTTTTGATTAAGGCATTTTGTAATTACTTTACCTTCTAGATGTTCTACTTCTCTACTTTGAGGGGCTATAGATACATGAGTAAGTGTTTTGCCTAACTTACCACTTAATTCTAACAGTAATAGTTTACCGCCTCTATCTCCATCTAAGAACGCTGTAACTACTTTCTTTGTTTTGGCTAATGCTACAAGTTCGGAATCAATACCAGAACCCATGGTTGCAATAGCGTTCTTTATTCCATATTTTAATAAATTTCTAACATCGTTTCTTCCTTCAACAATAATTATCGCTTCACTATTTTTGACATTTGGTCCTGCGGTCATACCAGAAAGTTCTATCTCAGTATTTAATGTTAAAACAGATCTTACTTCATCGAGAATATTCTTTGATTCATCTGTGCCAGAATTTACTAAATTAACCAGTAACTGTTTGGCTCTATCGATTACATGTTCTCTCTTTGCCGAACGTATATTTTCTATTTGTTTTACTTTTATTGAAGATTTACAAGGACCAATTCTTTCTATTGTTTCCAATGCAGCTCCAATTACTGCAGTACTAACTTGATCTAAAGAAGATGTTACTAGAATCTCTCCTTGTACTTGTCCTTTATTTTGATGTAGTACCACATCAACGTGTCCTATTCTTCCAGTTCTTTGTAATTTTCTCAATTGTAATTGATCCCCTAGGAGGCCTTCTGTTTGACCAAAAATTGCCCCTATGACGTCTTTTCTTGCTACTGTTCCGTCTGTACGAATTGATGCATGTATGATATATTTTCCTTCTTTTGACATATTATTTTCTCTCCATTTTTTAAATCCACACACTAGAAACTCTTTCCGGATTTGCCTAAATGGCAGTTGGGTGAATGGACGCAGAGCATCCTCGAGTGTGGCTTGTAAGCAAGTTAACCCAGTAGTTACTAGTTGATGAATCCTCCTATTAAAAATAATTTTTAGACAATCAAGAAAAATTATTTTTAGCGAGGAATTATATTCACTTGCTCACATCGAAAGGCATGGAGGAAATTGGTTTTGATAGACGAAGTGTATTTCGTGGAGCCACTTCTCTAGCATTAAAAGATGGTCAATTGAGTAATGGAGAAAAACGTTTATTGATAAAATTAGCTCATTCGTTAAAATTAGATGATAATGAGCCAAAAATGATTTATGACTCGATTATTCAAAACAGCAGCCTAGAGCCTGGAAAAATAATCACTGAAGAAGAACAACGTCGGATTTATGGGCAAGTGTTAGAGGCAATGTTAATTCATACCGATCGATCAGATGATGAACTTTTACAAATTGCATATCTTAGGAAAATATTTCAAATAGATGATTCGGAACACAGAGCGATTGCTCGAAGTATGGATAGACAATTAGAGGAAGTCATTCATAGAACCCTAAAAGATGAAGTTAGAATTAGATTATATGACTCCATTGATCGTATGGGAGATATTTTTGATAATATTCTTGTTAAAAATGAGGATCGTAAATGAAAGAATATGTGGTATTAGATGAATTTTTAGCAGAATGCGAAGATTCAGTACATACTTCTGAAAAAAAATTATTAAAAATTACAAGGGAGGCATATCCAATAGGAATTCCGGCCCTCATAATGAAATCAAGTACCGATAGGTTAGGTTCTTCGGCTGGTTATTCGTTTCATCTGGGTACTCCTGATGGTTTACTTAGAAGATTGGCATCTTGGTTAATAACAAAAAACAATGGTAATCATAAATTCTTATTGAAATTTAATGAAAAATTATGGAAAAGACATGGCCGAGAAGATGTAGCACTTTCAGCTATACTAATTGCTAATTTAGATCATGTAAGTATGAGAACCAATCCTTGGAAAATATTTAGATCATGCCTTAGAAAAAAGGAGCCTATAGATGGGTTATTACTAACAATTGAAGAATTGTTACGCTCTGGACGAGAGATGCCTACTGAAAATCTTAGAAAAATATGGAGTAAAAAAAGATTAGTTGATGGTCATTTGGCGATATTAGTTACATATAATGGAATGATTAGAGGTAATGATCCAAGTTTAGATATGGTTTTGTGTCTTGAAAATATAAATATTCCATCTAGTGATTCAGTTATTACAAGAATAATGAGTAAAATAAGCGATATTAAACCGTAGAACTGATGGGTACACCACACTTCGGGTAGTTATGGGCGTACGACTTTTGCCATCGGATGATCCTATTTCTGAACAAGTACTTACATGGACAATACAAAAAAATTCGGATGATATATCACAATTGATGCGTTGGTTAGGTGAATCTAATGGAAGGAAGGAACGTCAAATTTTATTAAAAAGAGCATTAGATCTTATGGATGAAATCCAATATGCTTTAAATCGTCTAGATGAACTGAGGTGATTAAATGCGGTCTTTACTCTTGGCAGGAGGTAAATCATCAAGAATGGGTGAAGATAAGGCTATGATTAAAATTGAAGGAGAATACTGTATTTCTCGTATAGTAAACGCCTTATATTCATCAGATAAAGAACCTATAAGAATAGTGGTTTCAGATATTAAATATATTGAATTATATGGTGAAATATTAAATTCAGATATAAATCTGGAATGGTTTGTAGATAGTAATCAGTATGCCGGCCCTATAGAAGCAATTATTGAAAATTTTGAAGATAATAATATTCTAAAAGAAGATTTGATACAATTAGCTACTGTTGATGTTCCCTGGGTTACGAATGATTTTTTTAATTGTTTAAGAAATTACATTAGTGATAATGATGATTTATTAATGCCGACTGATGGTGTTAAAAAACATCCATTACTGTCTTTAGTTAGGCCCAAGGCGATACTAAATAAATTAAAGAAAGGGAGTAAAAAGCCATTATTTATTCAATTTTCTGAACTAGAATGTTCATCTTATTTGGAGGATTTTAAAATCCTAAATAATATTAATTATCCTCATGACATAGGATGATATTGCCCTTCACATAACAAATCCAGAACTTTTGGATATATTTCATGTTCTATTTTTTTTATTTTATCTTGTAATGTTTGAACCGTTTCTCCTGAAATAATTTCTACTTCTTTTTGTGCTAATATCATTCCAGTATCTACTCCGAAATCAACCAAATGTACAGTACATCCACTTATCTTAACACCTGATCTAATTACATCTCTGTGTGCATGTGCACCTGGAAAATCAGGAAGTAATGATGGGTGGATATTGATTATACGACCTTTCCATTTTGCAACAAAAGATGGTGTAAAAATCCTCATATAACCGCTTAAAACAATAAGTTCAATTTCCGAATTAATTAATTCAATATTAATTAATCCTTCATGCAAAATTCTCTGTCTATTTTTATCAGAAATATCTGGCAGTGGTATACTCTTTGTATCGATATTATTATCATAGCCATATTTTAGACCCTTAGCGTTAATGTTATCAGATATAATTAATTTAGTAATATGCGCTCTAGGATCTTGTTGATAATTTAATAGAGCATTCAGGCCTGAACCACTTCCAGAAATTAAGACTGCTATCCTTAGAGGTTTGTCTATGGATGCTCGTCTAGGAAATACGTATGGCTTCTCCATGAACCCGTCAGGAGTTAGTAGGATTTTAGGTTTCGTTATAAATTAATAAAAAGTATGTTATAGATAACTGAACTTAAAGATGGACCAGCGTTAGGATTAATTGAGAATGCAATGCAAAGATTGGATAATGTAGAACAAATTATCGAAAGATATGCTGTTACTAGCAATACTGTTAAAAGTAAAATTTATGTTTCTCTAGGTTGTTTATTTGTTTTTTTTGCCATAATAGGAGTTTTTATCCCCGGATGGCCTACTGTATCTTGGGCAGTTCCTGCTGCATTTTTATTTTCAATTTCTAATAAAAAATTATTTCATTGGACTTTGACAAATCCATACTTTGGTTCTGCTATTTTTGAATATTATGCCACCGGTAAAACAATACCTAGACATGCTAAATATGGACTCGTTGGGTTAATTACAATCATGACTTCTTTGTCTACCTATTTTGTATGGCATGTTTCCACAAAAGGCAATGGTGAACTATCAAGTCCGTCCTCATGGGATGGAGCTGACCCCGGATACGGTTCAGCAACAATTATTCTTGTAGGAATTATAGGGATTATCTATGTTATTCTAAAAATAAAAACTCGTGAATAAGATTTAATGCAAAAATAATCTCTTATTCGTGAATAACATGGACATTTGATGCTCGTTTGCGGCATCAATCACCTCTTGATCTCGAATAGAGCCACCTGGCTGAATTACTGTTTTTACTCCAATTTCGTTTGCAGCATCAATACCATCTCTAAATGGAAAAAAAGCATCTGAAATCATCATTGATGACTGGGCTCTTGAGCCAGCTCTTCTAGCGGCAATATGTACTGCTTCGACTCTGCTTGTTTGACCTGGGCCAATGCCTACTGTAGCAAATCCAGTATCGGTTTCGGAAACAAGCGCAACGGAGTTTGACTTTACTTCTGAAAGAACTTTACAGCCAAATCTAGCAAGCGCATACTCTTTTTCATTCGCAATTCTTTTTGTAACACATTTTACATTTTCCCAGTCGATATTCGGAGCTCCTTGTATCTGCGCCACCCAACCTCCATTAATCTGACGTAGTCTTAACTCATCATTTCTTGAAGGAAAGTCTTCCAAAGTTAACATTCTTCTATTCTTCTTTAACGATAATATTTCTAATGCACCAGGGGCATATCCCGGTGAAATAATACATTCAAAAAAATGATTTCCAATTAATTCTGCGGTTTCTTTTTCAACAATTGAGGTAAATGCGATGACACACCCAAACGCACTCTCTGGATCACTAGCCAGTGCATTCTCCCAGGCAATATGTTGGTATTTATCCAAAGCTGCACCACACGGATTGGTATGTTTTATTATCACACAACCGTGATTATATGGATTTGTAATATCCAATAAAAGATTGCGTGCAATGCGTAATGCACCATCTAGATCAAGATAATTATTGAACGAAAGTTCTTTTCCTCCATGTTGAATTGCTTTGGCAAGTCCATTCTTTTTCTGTGTCATAGAATCTGAATAGAAGGCTGCTGGTTGATGTGGATTTTCACCATATCTAAGATTTGTTCCTATATCTGTGCTTATGTGTAACTTACTAGGTATTTCTAAATCTGAAAAACGTTCTTCCAATTCATTACTCACTATTATATCATAAGAAGCAGTAGATTGAAATGCTGAAATTGCTAAATTTTTCCTCATTTCAATATCTACACCTGATGGTTCTCCTGATGATTTAGAAAGTTTTTTTATAATATCATCATATTGATTTTTATTGGTGACTACAATCACGTCGGAATGATTCTTAGCAGCAGATCTAATCATTGTTGGGCCTCCAATATCTATCATTTCTATTAATTCTTCATCAGAAACTTTCGGTTCTTGGGCTGCAACATTCTGAAATGGATAGAGATTGACACAAACTAAATCGATGGTTCCGTAGCCTAATTTATCTAGTGTTTCTAAATCATTATCAATTTTTCTACGAGCAAGTATCCCTCCATGAACCGCAGGATGGAGGGTCTTTACCCTACCATGCAAAATTTCAGGATGGTTGGTTACTTCTGAGACATCTATTACATCTATATTTGATTTCCTCAGTTTTCTTGAAGTTCCACCAGTTGAAAGAATAGTCCAACCCAATTCAGAAAGTGAATTAGCAAACTCTACTATTCCTTCTTTTTCCCATACACTTAGCAGTGCTCGTGGACTGACCATGTTGTGCGATTAATCACAAGTTCTTCAACAGTTCGATAATTTATAATTAATCGCCACGAGAAGATATCACTTGATCTATCCTTAGCATACTCATCGCTGTTTCAGTTGCTGATTCTAATGATGCTTCAATTACTAAACGAGGGTGCCAAACATCTTCGGTTGGAGCTACAAAACCATCAATGTTAATACCCATTGAGGTCTTATTTTCTCTAGAAGATGTGCGTAATTCCAAAATACGGTCTAATGATTCTCCTCCTGAATTCTCGACCAATGTTGCAGGAATAGTTTCCAATGCTCTCGCAAATGCCTCCATCGCTAATCTTGCTCTTCCCGGTTCTGATTCGGATGCTTCTCTAACTGAGTTGGCCATTTGTGAATGTATTGTACCTGCTCCTAAAAGTATTTCATTTTCCATTAAGGCAATAGATGATGCACGTAGAGAATCGTGTAGACCTCTAATTATTTCTTCGGTGACAATATCTCCTGAGCCTCCAACTTCGATGGTTACAATTTTTGGATTATTACATTCATCAATTGTAATAATATCTTCAATTTGTTCTGTATTTTCTCTTCTTTCCCATTTTATTGAACCACAAGTACCAATATCTGAAGATTCTATATCTAGTATTGATTCTACAATATTTGCTCCCGTAGCCTCTGCAATATTTTCTATTTCAGAAGAATCTAATTCTCCGACTGTTAATATAGAATTATCAGATAATAAGTATAATATTTCTCTATCTACTTCTCCTGTACAAAATACAGTATTCGCTCCGCTATTAATTATTGCATTTGCTATCGATTCTTTGCGTTCTTGTTCAGCATCCACAAATGAATCTAGTTGATTGGCATTATTAATTTTGATTTCGACATTTCTAGTAAAAGAACGGATTTTTAAGTCTGAGTTAAGTACTGCTATATTTGGAGTTATCAAATTATTCGGTAGATTGTCCATTAATACTCTACGATTTATTACTACTCCTTTTCGAAGACGTGAATTATGAATTACGCCGAGGTTGGTTTTGAACATTACAACATGTTCTGCACCTATATTTTTTCTATTTTCGGATAGTATTGATAATGCTTCAACAATTATATTAGAAAATAAATCAATTGCATTTTCAGCTCCTTTACCTCTTAATGCTGTCTTGGCGACGCCTAGAAGACGTTCTTTATTGACGGGTGTAGATTCTTGTTCTATTTTCTTTTTTGCAACTTCTAATGCAAGTCTGTATCCATCTACGAGTGTTAATGGGTGTAATCCTTTTCTAAGTAGTATGTTTGCTTCTATTAGTAAGGAGCCGCATAATAACATAGTTGTAGTAACTCCATCTCCACATGTTTCTTCTTGGACATTACCCATTGAAACCATCATCTTAGCAGCTGGATGTTTCACCATCAATTCTGCAACTATTTTTGCTCCATCATTTGTAACAGCAGTGGTTCCATCGGTTTTATACAACATTTTATCTAAGCCACGTGGTCCGAATGTTGGCTTGAGTAAATCAGAGAATACTCTTGCTGCCAAAATAAGTTTTTCTTGAACTTCTGTTCCACTAGTGATATTGGTTTGTTCCGGAACAATTGCGACCTGAGGTTTGCCCGCACCGTCACTCATTATTGGTGTCCAAAAGCAAAGCCGTCATGAATGCTTTGAGATAGAAATTGATACTAAAGGAATTTAAAAATAGATAAATCTATTTCCTAATGGGAAATTCAGATGATATGAAATGGAGAGTGGGTGTGGTTATTCTTGTTCTTCTGAACATTCAGATAGCCCTATTTATTCCCTCGGCGACGGCTCAACAAATATTACCTGGTATTGAGTTAGAATGCTCAACAAGTTCAATTGTGATTCATTTTGATGAAGTTGATTCCAGTAATCAAATAATAGAATGTATACTTACTAATGATCGTCCTTATGTTGAAGAAGTTTCTTTAGAATATATTTCAGAATATATTGATACTGCTGGACCGGGAAATCTTATGGTAGAAGGGAATAGCGATACTTCATTTCAAGTAATCATTGATGTAGATAATTCACTAATTCCACAAATATATGAATTAAATATAACTGCAGAAGTCATCTCTGCAATAGGAATCCCGTTGGGATTCCTAACCGAAGTTGAAGAATGGGCTATTGAAATTGAAATAATGGAATATACTATTTGCAATGTTAATTATGGCATCAATTCATTAAATGTAGAAGGAGGAGAAAATGCTTTATTTACAGCAGCTTATAATTGTGAAAGTAATTTAGATAGAGAATTAGATGTAGAGTTACATCTTGTAGACAAAAATGCAAACTCGGAAAGCACATGGGCATCTGGATTTAATCTAGTTAGTGACAAATGTACTATTTTAATTTCTGAAGGTAGTGGTTTTGAAAATTGTGAATTTGAATTGACTACTCCTTCAAATATAGATGAAAAATATGAAGGTTGTCTGATAGTTCTGGATGAAAGAACAACGATTACTGGCTCATGTCAGAGTGAAGATTCATTGGAATTTATTGTTAATCCTAAGGAAAATGGAATTATCAATGGAGTCGGTGGAAACATTAGTGTCCTCGATGATTATGATATTTCTGAAAAACAAATAATGTATTTCAGTAGTGCTTTTTTTATACTAATAGTGCTATTTATTGCATTTTTTAGATACCGAAGATAGGAGTTTTATTTTTTCCTATTTTTCCTTACTTTTCTCCTACCTTTCTTTGTTTTCCCACCATTATGTTCCCATTGTCTACCAGATTGGCTTCGCCATTGATCTATGTCTTCATTAAAAGATGAAGTTCGTTCAATTCTTTTCCTAAGAGCCCGGGGGATATCTTGTATGGAATTGACTTTTAATTTTAAATTTAAATCCTGTTCTAATTGTCGAATGTTTTCTCCTCTGGTTCCAACCATTGATCCTATTGCTGATTCGTTGATGAAAATTTCCGCTGATGCATCAGTTACAAACTTTGCATGAGGAATTGGAATGCCCGTTAATCTTGTAATCTCACGTTTTAATTGTTCAGATGCAAATTTCATTGCTGGACTTCCTCCTTCACCATCGTCAATATTTACTGGTACAACGGCTATTTCTGATCCAAAGGCAAACATCTCATGCGTTATTTTTCCAGATGGAAATTCCTTGATTTCAATTACAGGTCTACTTAAATCTGATTCCATACCTGTTGGTGCTCTAACTACCATTTTTAATTCAAGAACTTGATGTACTTTTCCTTTTTCTATATGTATTACTGTATCAAGGACTTGTGATATCAAACCTAATTCAACTTTTCCGACTAAACGTTGTATTGCTTCTAATGCACTGTTGGCGTGAGTTACACCCAATAATCCAACTCCGGCTAGTCTAACATCTCCAAATATTTCGAAATCTCTTGCTCTACGAACCTCATCAAATATAACAAAATCAGGTCTTACCAAAAATATTACTTCTGCGGTCTTTTCTAAATCTCCTTCTAAAGGTGCATATTGAGTAACCCTTTGAGGAACTTGAAGATCTCTTGGAGCTTCCATCGTTTTTACCATTGCACCTACTTCTGAATCTAAATATGAGGCTATGGCCTGTGCAAAAGTAGTCTTTCCAGACCCAGGACGTCCTACAACGAAGACCCCTCGGTGATGATCTTTCAGTCTCCCCATTAATTCTTCATTAAGATTATAATCTGATATCATTAGATGTGCAACTGGTCTAACTATTGTAATTTCCCATGCATCGGAAAATGGCGGCCAAGCACAAGTTATTCTTAAATCGCCTATTTGCATAATTTTACAGCCTGTACGCTCTATTTCAATAAAACAATCCGATCGATCTTCATTTTGTTCTATAACCAAAGATAGTTCTTCTGCAAGAGTTTCCAATTTAGGTTTAGTCCATATTTCATCTTCTAATTGTTTTAGTAATAATGAAGAGATATGCCCACACTTTACCCTTGTAGAACATTCTGCTTTAAGGAATGCAGTAGAAACGGTTTCATCGGTTAATAAATTTTCAATACTGATTGGTATAGATGGGTGATCGCCGAATGCTGCCATGTACTATCCAAGAAGTCAAAGGATATGATGATTAGCCGCAAATGACCAAAAGTTATCAAAACTATAGAAAATATTACTAAATAGGGATATTGTTATGTCTGTCTGCTCATTCAAGATTTTATGGGGTATGTGCACTCTTTGAATGTTAATCCTTCAGGAGGAGTCCCTAAATATCCTGTTGATAAAATAAAAATTGAACATACTGGAGTAGATGGTGATAAGCAAAATGACTTGAAATATCATGGCGGTCCTATGAGAGCTGTTTGCTTATTTTCACTAGAAAGAATTGAACAATTACAATCCGAAGGACATCCGATTGATATCGGCAGTACAGGAGAAAATATTACCATTAAGGGAATTGATTGGGATATACTTAACTCGGGAACAAGGATTTCTATTGGTGAGGTTTTAATTCAACTAACAGATACTGCTCCCCCATGTAAAACAATTATTAAATCCTTCAATGAAGGAAATTATACTCGTATTCTTGAGAAAAATAATCCAGGCTGGTCAAGATGGTATGCTTCTGTTATTATAGAAGGTGTAATTAATACAAATGATAAGGTATCTTTAGAATAATAAAAATACTCATCATTCTTGAAATACATTAGAGTTCCCGGTTGATGATAGGCAGAGGTACCCGAGCGGTCAAAGGGGCTGGGATGAGGTCCCAGTGC
>CEWO01199375.1_pt1 | contig 32674 bp, 25 predicted proteins | sample 361561 | NCBI WGS metagenome assembly CEWO01 (sample SAMEA2623627, study PRJEB7988) | marine metagenome | isolation source: saline water (ENVO:00002010), including
ACCACATAGAGGTTTATGTCAGCATGCTTCATTAGTATTACGCCATCTGTTACAAGTCCGATAGGAGGCGTATCTACGATAACATAATCATATATCTTGTTTAATTCCCTTATAAGCTCTTGCATCTTTGGACTGTCAAGAAGCTCTGCAGGATTTGGTGGTGTTGGTCCTGAACCAATTACTTCTAGTTCTGTAATTTCAGTTTTGTCAATTACTTCATTGAGTGATGACTTGTTAATGAGGTAACTGCTTAAACCTCTAGATCTATTTATATTAAAGTCTGCATGTAGCTTAGGCTTTCTTAAGTCTCCACCAACAAGTATTGTTTTATGTCCTGCTAATGCAAGAATAGCAGCTAGGTTCATTGCTGTGAAAGTTTTTCCTTCACCCCCAATTGATGATGTAATTGTTATTACTTTCTTTTCCTTATCAGCAGCTAAATACTGAATATTGGTTCTTAATGATCTAAATGACTCAGCGATAATTGATTTAGTTGCATCTGAAACTACCATGCTAGTAGCCTTATCACTATGTCCAACGAGTCCAAGAATAGGGATCCTTGTTGCATTTTGTAAGTCTGATTTACTATAAATGGTATCACTGAAGAAGTCCCGTAATGATATAAATGCAATAGGAATAAAGAATCCTATTATAATAGAGATGAAATAGGCTAAACTTTTTTTAGGTTTAATAGGGATTTCACTATCTAACCTTGCAGGGTCAATTACTTTATGGTCAGATTCTGTTCCTGCTTTTGCGAGTGATGCTTCATATCTTTTTTGTTGTAAATAGATTGAAGTTTGTTCATTGTATTCATGTTTTCTTTTTAGAATTAAATAATTCTTCTCAGCTTCAGGTAACTGGTTAATCTTATTGTTAAAAGAATTTATTCTTTTTTTCAGATCATTTTCATAAATTAATGCAGAGGAAATTAGATTATTTACATTCTCAATAATAGTATTTTTTGTATGGTTAATTTGAGAAATTACAGCTTGATAAGTAGGGTTCTTTTTGGTGGTTGTAAGTTTTAATTCACCTTTCTTAGCATATAGTTGTAGAAGTTGGTTAATCAAACTATTTAATTCTGGATTACTAATTCCCATTGATGTTGGAGAGACAATTGAGTTTGCATTATTATCATCTTTTAAATAGGAAAGAAGAGAGTTGTAATATTTTATATTTACTGATTGCTCAGAAAGTGTATTGTCTAGTTTTTGTTTTTGGAAATAGGTCCCAAATTCTTTGTCTACAATTTCAAGATTAGGATTTTGTAACCTAAAGGATTCTAGTTTATTCTCAATAACTGTTAAGGAATCTTGGATTACATCTAATTGTTCATCGATAAAATGAATAGTATTGATCGCCATAATATTCTTCTCATCTAATCCGCTTCTGATATAAATTTCAGTAATCTTATCAAGAATATTTATATTCTTTTTTGGAGTCTTTCCTTTAATATTTAATTTAAGTATAGAGGTTTCCTTATTAATAGGGTTAATAGTGATATTATTTATCAACTTATGTGCTAATTTATCAGTTTGATGTAGTTTGAAAGAATATGTTTTATTGCTTTTCTGGATTTCATCAGATTTAAAAAATAAGCTTTTTGTTATAGAGAATGAGAAGTAGTCATTATTAATAGTTTCTCCAAAATTGTATGTTTCATTTATATCTAGATTAGCAAGTATCTTTTTATTAAATTTTTGTTCAATTAAGTCATATGGAAATTGATCTTCAGCTTTAACGACAAGAGTAAAATCATTTTCTGTAATATTTTTAACATGAAAATCTATGCCTGTAAGTTGGTTGTGGCTAGAGTCAAGGTTAACTTTGAATGGTGAGTTTTCAAACATCTCATTTGTTTGGAAAAAACCATGTTGAAAATAAGAAAGCCCTAAGTTTAATTCTTCAATAACCTTTTCTGTTATACTATAAGAGTTTAGAATGACAATTTCATTTTTTAGGTTTTTCTTGCCACTAAATAGCTCCAAACCTTCAAGTAAATTCTCTGCACCTAATTGAGTGTTATTATCATCTCTAATTAGTAAGGTAGTAGATACGCTATATTCTGGTATTGTGTATCGGTAATTGAGAAATGCGATAAAGCCACAGAATAATATTGAGAGTAGAAAATAATACCAATATTGAGAGTATTTAAGAATTAATGCTTTAACATCAATTGTTTCTTCTTGCAGATTCTTATTTTGCTCCATATACTATTCTGAAAATTTTAGATAAACATTAAATAATACTGCAAAAGTTGTTAATGAAGAAAATAATAATTGAGATTGAGATTTTTTAAAACCTTTAAATTTAAGAGGTTGTATGTATATTAAATCATTATTTCTTAAGTAAAAGAAATTAGAGTTCAGAATATCACTAGAGGTTAAGTCAAGATGATAAATTTGTTTTTTGTTCTTGTTAGACCTGATAATTTTTATTTTTGTAAGGTTACCATAATCATTAATGCCTCCAGCCATTGCTATCGCATCATAAATGGTAAGCCCTTCTTTGTAAACAGGATAGTTCCCTGGAGTATTTATTTCTCCTAATATTGTGAATTGGAAATTTGCAAGTTTTACAATCACAAAGGGATTGATTAGGAATTCCTCTGATTTTTTTAAGATTGTTGACTCGGCCTCTTCTAAAGTTTGGTTTAGGACAAATACCTCACCAACATTTGGAATGTCGATAGTTCCTTCTTGGCTCACTGTAAAGCCATTTAAATATAAGTTTGCTGATGTTAGTGTAGAACTAGAACTATTATTTTTTGTTTCAAGATTAAAGAGGTCATTAGATTCTTCATTTCTACTAATCACTTTTACCATTAGAATATCTCCAATTTCAAGATGATGTTTTGGAGGTATAGGAGATACATCCCATTCTCCTAGTTCACTATCATTAAGATAGGTTATTTTATTCATAGGAGTGCAGCTTTGTAATATTAAGAAGATGGATAATAACTTAATAAATGAACTGACTTTTAATTTTAGCATTATTTTGGTTTTGTTGCAAAGATAAGAAATTTACTTCCTTATATAAATTTTTTTAGTTTTTGGTATAATTCATGAGTTGGAAGGCCAACTACATTATTATAAGAGCCAGTTATTTCTTTAATTCCAATAAGGCCAACCCATTCCTGAATGCCGTATGATCCCGCTTTATCAAATGGCTTATATTTCTCAATATAGAAATTGATTTCATCATTAGATAGGTAAACAAAAGACACATTAGTAGTTGATGAAAAAACAATTTGTTTTGCAGATGATGTAATACAAACGCCAGTAATTACTCTATGACTATTTCCAGATAGCTTTCTTAAGATCTGTATAGCATCTTTTTTATTCTTAGGTTTGTGAATAACCTCACAATTTTGAACTACAATTGTATCAGCTGTTATTAAGAGGTAATTATTTTCTAAAATTTCTTTTGAAATAATATCAGCCTTTTGTTTAGCTAAGAAATTAGCAATCTTACTTACTTCTATGTTGCTAGGATATTCTTCTTCTTCTTTGGAGGTCATTATCCTAAATTTTATTCCTAGTTCAGTTAATAGTTTTTTTCTTCTTTCTGATGAAGAACCTAGAATGATATTATATTTGCTTAACTCTTGATTTAGCATTATGTTATATGGAAATATGTAAATAATGGGATTGATAATATGCCAAGAAGCATAATTACTTTACAGAGCATACTTGCAAAATGGAATTCTTTTTTAGTTTCTGCATTTTTAGTTTTAATAACCAATAGAAAGAGGATTAATTGGATAAATAGTGTATATATTATTGGAATCTTGCTTGCACCCCAGTAACTGATGTCTATAGAAAACGTACTATTTAAAACACTGTATTGGAAGTATTGAAAATATGCAATTCCAAGAATCGGAAGACAAATTAATGAGATTGCAATATTTTTTGCTTTATGTATTCCTAATTTAATAGGAATGGTGTTTGCATGTATATTTCTATCACCGTTTATATCTTCAATATCTTTAATAATTTCTCTTATTAAAGTTATAATAAATGAAAATAGTGCATAAAATAAGATAATAAGTAGAATAATTTTAGACCCATCACTTATGCGTATGCCAAGAGGTACTAAATCGTAAAGTGCTAAGTTGATAATGCTTAGAGAGGTTAAGAAAGAAACTTGTAGATTTCCAATTAGAAAAGATGTTTTATGTTGTTTTGAATATCGCCACAAGCTAATTATGAAATAGATAAAGATAAATCCAAGCCACAACTTATTTAATCTATAAGCAACATAGAATCCACTACATAAGCCGATAAGATTAAGCAGGTAATATGATTTTAAAGCAGAATCTTTATTTAGTTTTTTATCAATAACTCTTGTTTCTGGTTTGTTGATTTTGTCTGTTTCAATATCATATATGTCATTAATGATATATCCAGCAGAAATAATTGTAATAAGTGCTAATAAATAAAGAAGAAATTCATTATTGTTTAGTGCTGATTTTTTCAAATAAGCATTAATAAGAAAAAACTTAATTGCTAATTGGATTAGTGTAATAATAAGTAAATTTTTAAAGCGTATTAGAGTAAGAAAAGAATAAAGGTTATTCATTATGGCTAATTATTGAATTGCTAATTAGTGTGTATAGTTCCTTAAATTTTGCGTCCTTAATTCCTATTATATGTGAATCGATCAGCTGTTTGTCATTTCTTTTTGCAGGTCCTGTTTGGATCTCAGAGGGGTTGTGATCTTTTAGTTTCGTTACGGTTTGATTTATAAGAGGTAGTAATAATCTAAAATCAAGATTGGACTCTGATAATATCTTCTCAGATATTGTATACATGTGATTACTAAAATTACATGCAAAGACTGCGGCAATATGTAGAGCTCTTCTGCTCTCTGAGTCTAATTGAATGACATTTCTTGATAATTCCCTTGCTATATTCATAAGTTTATTCTCAAACTTTTTATTGTTTGCTTCAATGCAAATAGGTGTTTTAGAAAGGTCTAAATCCACATTTTTATTAAATGTTTGCAAAGGATAAAAGACTCCATAGTTGCTAACTCTATGATTGAAAACCTCTATGTCAATACTTCCTGAGGTGTGAACAATTGTAATATCTTTCAGCTGACTTATAATCTGATTAATAGCATCATCTTTGACAGCTAAGATATATAAGTCAGCCTTTTTTAACTGCTTAATAGAGCTTGTGCTTTCACAGTCTAATCTATTTGCGAGTATTTTGGCATTATTAATGTGTTTGCTCCATACCTGTACAATGTTAAAACCTCTTTTTTTAAGAGAATTACCTAAATGTGTAGCTACATTTCCTGATCCAATTAATATAATATCTTTCATTTTATATAATGAGAGACAAACTTAATAATAATTAGTAATTTTGCGCGATAATTATTAGATATGATAAACAGATTTCTCAAGCTTCTAACTTCCATGAAGTTAATGAGTATCTTAATACTTCTTTTTGCAATTGCTATTGGTTTCGCTACTTTTATTGAAAATGATTTTGGTAGAGCAAGTGCAAAAGCACTTATCTTTAGTAGATGGTGGTTTGAGCTTATTTTAATACTATTGACATATAATCTAATTAATAATCTAATTAGATTTAAGTTATTTCGTTTAGAAAAGATAGCTTCATTAACTTTTCATCTTGCTTTTATTCTTATCCTTATTGGAGCAGGAATTACTCGTTATATTTCTTATGAAGGAATGATGCATATTAGAGAAGGAGATACAACGGACTTATTTATTTCTGATGACACTTTTTTACAAATCCATATAGATGATAGATTACATCAGTATAAATATGATAAGAAACTATTCTTGTCAGGCATTACAAGTAATCATTTTGATATCAATGTTAACTTCAAAGATCATGATATTAAAATTGAATCTATTTCATTCTTACCTAATGTGCAAGATTCTTTATTTGTCGGTGTAGAGGATGGTAAATTAACATTGTGTCTTGTCGTACCTGGAGAAAATGGAATGCAAGATGAGTTTCTTATAGATGGTGAGCAGAGAATTATTAAAGGAGAAAGATTTACTTTTAATAACCCAGAAGTTGGTGCGATAAACTTTTTTTCTGATGGCCTGAGTATTGAATGTCAATCTCCTTATAGTGTTGCAACAATGAGTATGCTTACTCGTGAAGTTAATGAGTATGGCTCTCTAGTTGACTTTCCTTTTATTACAAAAACATTACATACAATTAATAATCTAAATGTAGTGTTAAAAGATGTATTAGATAATGCTAAGATAATGCCTGTAAGTACATCAAATGTTATGGTTGATGGCGCAGAGGATGCTTTAATCTTAAATGTATTGTGCGATGGAAAAAAGAAAGAAGTTGTTTTATATGGAGGTAAGGGATATGCTGGAAATGATGTAGTTTTCTCAATGAATAATTTAAACTTTAAGTTAATTTATGGCTCGAGATATTATTCAACTCCTTTTAAAGTTAAATTAAGAGATTTCCAACTTGACAGGTATCCTGGTTCTATGAGTCCAAGCTCTTATGCTGCTGAGGTGTCAATTATTGATGGTCTATTAGAAAGTAATCATAGGATTTTTATGAATAATGTATTAAATTATAGAGGATTTAGATTTTTCCAATCTTCTTATGATAAGGATGAGAAGGGAACAATTTTATCAGTAAATCATGATTGGTGGGGTACTTTGATTACTTATATTGGTTATTTCTTCTTAGGTATTGGGTTTATTTTGGTTTTCTTGACTAAAGCAACAAGGTATAGAGCTCTTTCTGATAGACTAAAGAAAATCAGTGCTATTTTAGTATTATCTATTTTATCTTCTAGTGTAATAGATGCTGAGAATAATTTTAATATAAAGCACATCGATAGATTTGATAAATTAGTTGTTCAAGATAATGGAGGTAGGTTAAAACCAGTACATACGTTAACTTCTGAATACCTAAGGAAAATTTATGGTAAAGATTATTATGAGAATAAGACTGGCACTCAAGTGATTTTAGGTATGATGTATAATCCTGTAGAGTGGAGTAAAGAATCAATAATTAAGGTGTCTCATCCTAAGTTAAGAGATTTGTTAGGTAATAATGATCTGGATTCTAAATATATACGATGCTCGTTTAATGATTTTTTTGGAGATAATGGTAGTTATCTATTAACTGAAGATATAGAAACTGCATACGATAAGCTGCCAAAAGATCGTGATTTGTATGATAAGGATATAATTCAGGTTGATGAGCGTGTAAATATTTGTTTTGCTATTTTTGGGGGTGGTATATTTAGATTATTCCCTTTGCCAGATGACGCCAATAATAGCTGGTTTGATTATACTCAGTCTAATGTTTTTAGCGGTAATGATTCACTTTTCGTAGCTAACATAATACCAATGTATTTTAAAGGTGTTAAAGAGGGGTTTTTGACTAATGATTGGTCTACTGCTGATACAATTATCGGTTATATTCAAAAGTTCCAAAGGAAATATGGTGAAGAGGTATTTCCTTCTTTAGATAAAATAGATGTAGAGATTGCGTATAATAAAGCTAATATTTTTTCTCGATTATTCATATATTATATTATTGGAGGTATACTATTACTTTCAGTTGTAATTATTAGTTTATTTAAGAATAATAAGCTGTTAAGTATTTTGATTAGATTATTGAAATGGTCTCTCATAATAGGATTTGTGGTGCATACTTTTGGCTTAGGAATAAGGTGGTATATATCAGGTCATGCCCCTTGGAGTAATGGCTATGAGTCAGTTATATACATTGCTTGGGCTACAATGCTTTCTGGTTTTGTTTATTCAAAAAAATCTGTGCTTACTTTGGCAGCAACATCAGTAGTTGCAGCTCTTTTATTAATGGTGGCTCATCTTAATTGGTTAGATCCCGAAATTACAAATCTTGTACCAGTTTTAAATTCTTATTGGTTGATGATTCATGTCGCTATAATTGCAGCCTCTTATGGGTTCTTTGTTCTTGGTTCCGTATTAGGATTAATAGCACTTTGGTTAGTGATCTTTACCAATTCTAATAATAAGTTTAAGTTTGATAAGACTTTATCTGAACTGACAATTATTAACGAGAAAACACTAGAGGTTGGCTTATTTATGTTAACAATTGGTACTTTTTTAGGGGGTGTATGGGCCAATGAATCATGGGGTAGGTATTGGGGGTGGGACCCTAAAGAAACTTGGGCATTAGTTAGTGTATTGATTTATGTATTTATATTGCATATGCGCTTTATTCCTTCGTTAAGAAATAAACTAGTATTTAATACTGTTTCTATGTTTGCTATTTGGACAATTATTATGACTTATTTTGGAGTTAATTATTATCTATCAGGCTTACATTCTTATGCAGCTGGTGACCCAATTCCAATCCCTATATTTGTATATTATTTATTAGCTTTGATGATTATCACGTCAATTATTGCTAAGTTTAAGTATAAAAAGCACTATTAATTATGAAACTAGACATTTTAGTATTTGGAGCCCATCCTGATGATGTTGAGTTAGGTTGTGGGGGTATGATCATAAAAGAAGTTCAGAGAGGAAGTAAGGTTGGAGTCATAGATTTAACAAGGGGAGAGTTAGGGACAAGAGGAACAGCTAAGATACGTGATGCCGAAACAAAGTATGCTACTGATATTATGGGAGTTGCAATTCGTGAGAATATGAATTTTAAGGATGGTTTTTTTAAAGATGACGACTCCCATAAATTATCTTTGATTAAGAAGATTAGGAAATATAAGCCAGAGATTGTGATTACAAATGCTCCTTCTGATAGACATCCAGATCATGCAAGAGGATCAGAAATAACAGTTAATGCTTGTTTTTTATCAGGTCTTGAGAAGATTGATACTGGTCAAGAAGCTTGGCGTCCAAGAGCTATATATCACTATATTCAGTTTAATAGTCTTCCTGCTGATTTAGTAGTAGATATATCAGCTCAGATGGAATTAAAATTAAAAGCAGTCAAAGCATATAAGTCTCAGTTTTATAATCCGGATAACGATGAGACTGAAACAATTATTTCTAAAAAAAGTTTTCTTGATAGTGTAGTGTATCGTGCTAAAGATTTAGGCAGACAATCTAATTGTGAATATGCTGAGGGGTATGTTTCACACCAACTTAATAAAGTTGACTCTTTATTTGATATTAAATAAGAAAAAGCCGAGTAGATGCTCGGCTTTTTCTTAAATCAATGTAATAAATAATTATTCAGCTTTAAATATTTTCTTTCTATCGATAACATAGATACCTTTAGGTAAGTCTGCAAAATTTGCTTTCCACTCTCTTCCAAGGATGTCAAATATTTTCCCGTCTGTTATGTTATTATTTTCATTTTCAATGATAGCGGTAGGTATAGTCCCACTAAATAAACCTACAGTATCAATTTCTAAATAGACAATATCATTATTGTCTACAAAATCTTCATCACCTCTTACAGCTAGTCCTGGCTCAAAATCTAATTGATATACGATTCTTATTTTGTCATCAACTAATTTATCCATTGAACCAAATACACATTCCTGCATGCCGTCCCAATCCGCTCCACCATTACTACCATCATGAGGAGTTACATTAACTGGTGTTTTCCAAGTAGCACCACCATCTTCTGATTTAGTAATGTATAAATGTCTAAATACTTGTACTGAATTATCAACTGTTTCAGTGTATGCAGAGAAAGATAACCAAATATTGCCTGCAGCATCCAATCCTGCATTTGGCATAGATGCTCTTGAGGCATAATATAAAGCATATCCTCCAGTTGAATCAATACCAGCAACCTGACCATCATTGTTAAGATCTGGTGCTGCTGTGATAATATTATTATTCATCATATTTGACCACCATCTTCCTCTTGGTGTTACTATTCCTGCTGCATCTACATATCCAATAGTATCTTGTAGCATATTTGATGTGGTGTCTGCTCCATAACTTTCATTCCAATAAACTATTCCATTTTCTCCAGGATACCAGGAAGATGCTGCATCTGTTAAATCATCATCAGCATATTGCATCATCCCATAAAAAACATGTGCATCTCCATTTGGGTCTAGAATTAGAGCACCATAATTATCAGTTGAATATACGTGGTCAGTTGTGTCGTTATTATCTAAGTCAAGACCATCATCCATAGTATATTTATCTACAGGGAAATCAAGGAAGATTGTTTTTGTCCAAGTCGCAGAGTCTCCATTTGCAGTAGATTTTACTATGTAAGAATCACCCCAAGAGTCAAAATAAGCTACAACAACAGTTTCACCTTGAGCAGCAATAGCATAAACATCACCATTCATTCCTGTGTACATACTTGAGTCCATACCAGGTAATTGCATCTTTTGTATATCCCAACTATCTCCTCCATCTTGTGATCTGTAATATACAAGAGCTCCATCTAATCCATTAAATGGAGTTCCATTAAAGTTAGAAGAGGCAGTAACTCCAATCATATGTATTGTATTTCCATCTAATCCTCCAGCCACAGATCTATTCCATATTAAATATTCATTAGTAATAGGGTTCTCAATCCAAGATCCTGTTCCTATAGATGACCTGTAAGTATTATTGATAAAACTTCCATCAGTATTGTGTGTAATTGCACATTCACCTCCGTTTCCTAAGGCAATAATTGATGGCCAACCGCCTCTTGAACTTTCTAATCTACTAGTTGGTTGTGCTCCCCATGACGTACCGTCAAAGAAATTATAACCAGTTCCTCTGTCAGCCCATACATTATTATATGCTGATGACATTGTCCATGTTGCAGAGATTGTTCCATCATCATGAACTAGGATTCTATTTTGAACCGAACCATTAGTTTGCAGGTCATAGGTGCTAGTTCCTATTACCTCCTCAGTCATTGTCGCTTTAGAATTTAGTATAGCTGAGGTGTTTGGGTTAGGGTTAATCATTAAATGACTTAATGCTTCATCTCCACTTAGTGTTATTTTATCATTTTTTGCTTTTAATTTAGAACTGTGTTTTCCTGCAGTAATTTGCGCAGAAATACCTAAAGAAATAAATGTACACGTAATAATTGTAATTATTTTTTTCATATTTTTTGGGTTTAATTATTTTAAAATAGTTTGCTAATCTACTAAAAAATTTTTTTATATCGTAATCTAATAGAATTACCAATTACAACAATATCAGAGAAGGCCATAAATAGTGCTCCCCACATTGGATTAAGCAAACCGCTAATTGCCATTGGGATCGCAATAAGATTATAAGAGAAAGCCCAAAATAAGTTTTGTTTTATTGTAACTAGTGTTTGCTTCCCAAGTGATAATGCTTTTGGTAATTGTTTTAAATCTTCACGACTCAATAGTATTACATCAGCTGTTTGGATAGCTACTTGAGTTGCATTTCCTAATGAGATCCCTACTGTGGCTTTTGCAAGTGCAGGAGCATCATTTATGCCATCTCCAACCATGGCCGTTTTATCTTTAGTATTTAAAAATTCAAGCTGATTTATCTTATCTTGAGGCAATTGTTCGCTATATACATTTTTAATAGATAAATTATTAGCAACTAGATCACATTTCTCTTTTTTGTCACCACTAAGTAGAGTTATAGTATAATTAGATTTTCTCAGTAATTTAATAATTTGAGGTGTATTGTTCTTCAATTCATCAGTAATATTTAATGTTGCAATTAACTTAGTGTTTTTTAGAACAAATAGATCGTAATTTTCTTCTGATTGATATATTTTAGATGATCCGATTGTATAAGTGTCAGTATCAATCTTGGCACTAATACTAATTCCTTTTTGTTCATTTATATCCGATAAGATTAATTGTGAACTGCCTTGCTTAAAGGTGTTACATAATGATTTCGCAATAGGATGTGAGCTATGTTGTTCAATATTATAAATGATATTTTTTATTTCCTTTTCTTCTCCTTCAATAATATGAAAATCAGAGATAATAAATTTACCTGTTGTAAGTGTTCCAGTTTTATCAAAAACGATATTTTTTACTGATGCTAATTTCTCTAGTGTATTACCACCTTTAATCAGGATTCCATTTTTTGCAGCTCTACCAATACCTACCATTACAGCTGTTGGTGTTGCTAATCCCATAGCACAAGGGCATGAAATAACAAGAACTGCAATTGCTCTTAATAGGGCATCTGTTATGCTTATATCAAAATAAAAATGACCTAGAAGAAAAGTTAGAATAGAAATAATTAATACAAAAGGTACAAAGATTGAACTTACTTTATCTCCAATCTTCTGAATATCTGGTTTGTTGTTTTGTGCATTTTTAATTAATTCTATTATGTGAGAGAGTAATGTATTTTCACCTACTTCTGTAGCTTTAATAATAATATTTCCCTCAACAATAATTGTTCCTCCAATAACTTTATTATTCTTTGATTTTTCAATGTAAGCACTTTCCCCAGTGATCATTGATTCATCAATAAAGCAGCTACCACTTATAATTACTCCGTCAGTAGGTACTTTGTCTCCTGTGTTGATTATTAGAATATCCCCTACCTTAATATTTTCAAAATCAATTTCTTCAATTACCTCATTTTTCTTCCTTTTAGCAATAACTTTCTGTATTGCAGACAAATCATTAATTGCTGTAGTTGTTTTTTTGACTGATCTATGCTCTAATACATTGCCTAATAATACTAATGTAATAATAGTGGCTGTTGTTTCAAAGAATAGGTAGTCATGAGCCTCAGTAGTTCCTTTAAAAAGTATCCATCCATAGATACTATAAATAAATGCTGATGTTGATCCAATAAATATAAGAACATCCATATTGGGTATTCTTGTTTTTAAAGATTGCCATGCACTTTTCCCAAAATATATTACACCAACTATATAAACAGGTATACATAAAAAGAATTGAAGAATAGGATTATGAATAAAGCTATCACTACTAAAAAACATATGAGAGAATAGCGGGATTGTAAATATAAGAGTGAAATAGAAATATTTCTCCACCTTAGATAATCCTTTTTTATTATTTTTTGATGAAGATTTTATTTTGTAGCCAAGTTTTCTAATTATTTCTGATACATCTTCTTTGTTTCTGTTCTTAATCTCAACACAACTTACTTCTCCTGTTGAGAAGTTAACATTAACATCCTTTAAGCCTTTGTTTTCTAAATGTTTTTTGATTCCTGCAGCACAGTTCGAGCAGCTCATTCCTTCAACATCTATTTTGATCTTTTTTTCACTAGTTTTCATCAGCCAACAAATATATATACTTTATTCGGATTTTATAAGAAAATTATATATTTGCAGCCGTTATAATGGTGATTGTAGCTCAGTTGGTTAGAGCACTGGTTTGTGGTGCCGGGGGTCGTGGGTTCGAATCCCATCAGTCACCCATTTAATAAGAAAAAGGAGCTTTGTAGCTCCTTTTTTATTTAATGTATTGTTTAACTCTTCTTAGAAAAAGTAGTTTAGTCTGTTTGCCAGGAAAAACATTGATCTTTTCAAATTTATTATTAAAGATTACTATTGATGGAGTTGTTAATCGGGAAGCTCCATTTTGAGTAAAAGATGCTACCTCTGCATAGAAATCATGCCTCCAATCATGTCTTCCAGAGGATTCAGGTTGTTGATTCCCATATGCTATCCCATTATATATAATTGTGTCCTTAGTTCTGCTGTCTATTTTAACTGGGAAAAAATTATTATTAATCAAGTTTACTACATTAATATCTTTTAATGTTTCTCTCTTCATTTCTTCACAATAAGGACAATCTTTTTTAAAAAAATATATAAGAATATTCTTGTTGTATTTTTTAGCATATTGCTTAGCTTTTTCTAAAGGGATCCAGTCAATCTCAGTTTTTACAGCACCTTGTGAGAAAACAAGAATTGGAGTAATAGTTAGTAATAAGACTATTATCTTCTTCATATTATTTATTCTTCAATATATTACTTGCTCCTGATATCCATCCTTTTACTTCTAGAGGAGTTGCTCCTTGAGATCCTAGTCTATTAAAATTAACTTTTCCTTCAGATTCTATTTTTGGTGTAACAAACCAAACTGTAGGGTAGCCTCTTACGCCAAACATGTTTGCTAATTCTCTATTTTGTTTTTTTAATTCATCAGAAATAGGTGTTCTTCTTGGGAAATCTAATTCTACTAATATTACATTCTTATTTGCCCATGCTCCAAATTCAGGTTTAGTAAAAACAGCTTTTTGTAGTTTAATACACCACCCACACCAGTCACTACCAGTAAAGAAGAATAGAAGCGGTTTTCCTGTTTGAACAGACTTATTTATTGCTTTATTGACATCAGTATGCCATTTAAGTTCTTTTTGTTGTGCAAAGCTGTTAAGAGAAAATGCTAATAATAATACTGCTAATAAATGTTTCATGTTTTTTAATTTTTTATGATTATTGGTTTAGTGGATTCCGTGCATCAATTTTTTAATAAATGGTGATATTACAATAACGAACAATGCTATAAATATTGTAACAAAACCAATTTGCGCATAAATACTATTGTATTGTAAAAGAATAGCTACTGCTTCATTAGAGGTGTCAGGATACCCCATGAACCAGTTAGATAAGTCAGAAAGCCAGTTGCTTTCTGTAGTTTCATTTCCAGAGGTTGTAAGTTTAGCAATAACTCCAGATATATAATGTGCAAAGGTTGAAGACAAGAACCATACTCCCATCATAAATGCTGCAATCTTCTTTGGTGCTAATTCTGTTACCTTTGATAACCCTATTGGAGATAAGAATAATTCTCCTGTAGTAATTAAGAAATAACCTAAGAATACAAATAAGAAAGGAATCTTACCATTTTCACCCATAAAGTGGGCAGTAGAGGCAAATATCAGAAAACCTAATCCTAATTGAAAAATACCTAGTGCAAATTTCATTGGAGTATTTGGGTTCTTATTTAATCCTCCTAATTTTGTCCACATCCAAGAGAATGGAATTGCTAATAGTACAATATAGAATGGGTTAATTGCATTTGTTTGTGATGCAGTCATGCCAACTAGATTAACACACTTATCAACCCAAACTGTAATTGAACTTCCTGCTTGCTCAAAGCATGCCCAGAATATTGTGCAGAATACTGCAAGTATCATAATTGCAATTAACCTGTCTCCGCTTTGATGATCTTTTTGTACAACTTTAAAATCATAAATTATATACCCAACATAAAGCAATACAGAAGCACCAACAATTGTTAGTACATCTCCTAATACCTCTGATTGAGTGTCTAGTATAATAAGGTAAGCAAATATAGGTACTGCTAAAAAACCTAAAGTATAAATAAAGTTACTTATAGATAATCCAGCTATTTTCTTTCCAACATACTCAGCTGGTTGTAGTCCCTTATCTCCTAAAACATTTGCATTAATTCCTTTCCAGAATACAACTAAGCCTGCTAGCATTCCAATTCCCGCGGCACCAAAACCCCAGTGCCATCCATATACTTCTCCTAAATAACCACAGAATAGAGGGGCAATCATAGCTCCTAAGTTAATCCCCATGTAGAATATAGTAAAACCTCCGTCTCTTTTTACATCTCCTTCCTCATAAAGGGATCCTACTAAAGTTGAGATGTTTGGTTTAAAGAAGCCATTACCCATTATTAAAAGACCTAATGCCCCGTAAAAGAAGAAGTCGGTAGGGAAGGCCATAAAGAAATGCCCTAAAGCCATTAATACCCCTCCAAATAGTATTGATTTTCTATATCCAATAAATTTATCAGCTAAATACCCACCAATAAGTGGAGTTAAATAAACTAAAGCACCATAGGCTGCATAGATTCCGTATGCCACCTCTTCATTATTTTCTAAATGTGAATAATAGTCTTTTATTAAATAAAGTGTGAGTAGTGCACGCATTCCATAAAATGAGAAGCGCTCCCACATTTCCGCAAAAAATAAATAGAAGAGTGCTTTTGGATGCCCTTTCCTGTCTAGATAGTTCTTTGCAATAAATAAGATTAGTACTGTAAAAAGAATGTAGCTAATAATTTGTCCCATTTTTTTGTTTTGTTAATTAGAAATAAGTGCCGAAAATAGTAAAAATATATGTTATAAATTATCTAAAATGAAATCAGTCATTTTTTTGTATAAATGGTATCGTGTATTTCCTCCATAGATGCCATGGTTTTTATCAGGATAAATAAACAAATCAAATTGCTTATTTGCTTTAACTAGTGCTGAGATCATTTCCATACTATTTTGTACATGAACATTGTCATCTGCACTTCCATGTATTAATAAATAATCTCCTTTTAATTTCTCAACATGATTAATTGGAGAATTTTCATCATAACCACTTGCATTCTCTTGTGGAGTTTGCATATAACGTTCAGTGTATATGTTATCATAATATCTCCAATTTGTAACAGGAGCTACTGCAATTGCCAATGAGAAAATATCTGCTCCTTTTGTAATTGCTAATGATGACATATATCCACCATAACTCCATCCTTGAATGCCAATCCTTTCAGAATCAATATAGGCTAGATTTCCAAAATATTTTGCAGCATTTATTTGATCTATTGTTTCAAACTTCCCCAATTCTTTATATGTCATTTTTTTGAACTCAGACCCTTTTCCTCCGGTTCCTCTATTGTCTACACAAGCAACGATATATCCGTTCTGTGCTAACATTTGATGCCAATAATTTTTTGTCCAGAATGAATTAGTTACTTGCTGTGATCCGGGACCACCATATAAAAACATATAAAGTGGATATTCTTTATTTTTATTAAAATTAGGAGGTTTTATCATCCATGCATTTAGTTCTGTATCCGTTGTTTTAATGGTAAGAAATTCCATTTCTGACAAATCATATTGTTCCATTTTCGTATTAAATTCAGCATTATCTTCTAACACCTTTAATTGTTTTCCATTTGATTTATGGAGTGTATAATAAGGTGCTGTATTAGCATTTGAATAACTATTAATATAATATTTCATGTTTTTACTAAATCTTACTGAATTATCTCCTAATTGTGTGCTAAGTTTTCTTTTTTCTCCAGTTATTAGATTCTGGACATAAAGAGTTCGGTTGATAGACCCTTCTTCTGTTGATCTATAGTATACTTGCATATTATCACTGTCAACACCTTCAAAGGAAGTTACTTCCCACTTCCCATTTGTTATTTGCTGCTCTGATCCATTTAAGTTTTTTATGTAGATATGATTAAAACCATCTTTTTCAGAAGTCCAAATAAAGTTTTCTTCTGGAAGGAAAGTAAGGTTGTCATGAATATCAATGAAATATTTATCCTTTTCAGTAAATAAAACTGTATTTGAACAGTCAGAGGCGTTTACGATAATAAAATCTAATTCATTTTGATGCCGATTCATACCAAATACAATTAGCTTATTAGGGTTATTTGTCCATTTAATCCTAGGGAAATATTCATAATCTTTCTTAGTATATAAAAAAGTATTTTTTTCTTCTTTTAAATTGTAGAGATAGATCTTTACCACTGAATTTTCTTCGCCTGCCTTAGGATATTTAAATACTTCCTGAGTAGGGTACAGACCTCCTTTAAAAAGATCCATTGAAAACTCTTTTACATGAGATTCGTCAAACTTGTAATAAGCAATGTTTTCCCCATCAGGAGCCCATTCAAAAGATCTTACAAGTGCAAATTCTTCTTCATAAACCCAATCAGAAGCTCCATTTATGATATAGTTTTTTCTTCCATCATTAGTTACTTGCGTAATTTTATTTGTTCTAATATTTTTGATATATAAATTGTTTTCAAAAACATAGGCAACTTTATTTGCATTAGGAGAGAAAGTAGCATACATGACTTTTTCATTACTTAGTTTTTTGAGTTTATCAGTGAAAATATTGTAGATGTAGTAAACTGATTCTGAAGAGTAGCGGTAAATCTTTCTAGTTTCAGTTTTCAGTAATAGTTTTTTTTCATCATCAGAGAACATATAAGCGTTTATTGTTGGAATCTCAAAATCAGTACTTTTAAAAAGAGTATGAACTTTTTTTCCATCTTTAAATTGATACTTGATAATTTCTTGACCACTATTTGTTTTTTCCATTTTTGAATAATGTTCACCATCATTCATGGATTTAATTCCCCTATAACTTTTAGGATAAAAGGAATAATTTTTCCATAAATCTTCTAGAGTGATTTCTTTCTTTTGAGCAGAAATTGGAGTAATAAGTAAAAAACTAAGTAAAAGTGTTAGTAATTTTTTCATCTTTAATTGTAAGTATAAATTAGCAGTGGCTAATTTAGTTAAATTTGTGCAGGTGGAATACAAGAAAATTGATATTGATGATTTATTAGTCTTTAAAAAGATTGTAGGTCAAAGTTTTGTTTTTACAGATGAGCAGAAAATTCAAGAATATAGTCGTGATGAAACGGAAGACCTTTTTTACCCTCCAGAAGTAGTTGTTATACCTGAAAAAACTTCTCAGATCTCTAAACTTTTAAATTATTGTAATAAAAAAAACATTACGATTACCCCTTGTGGTGCTCGAACTGGTCTTAGTGGAGGTAGTTTGCCAATTAATGGAGGAGTTTCGTTGAGTATGGAAAGGTTTAATTCAATTATTGAGATTGATGAAAGAAATTTGCAGGCTACAGTAGAGCCAGGAGTTATTAATCAAATTTTTAGAGAGAAAGTAGAGGAGAAGAACTTGTTTTATCCACCTGATCCTGCAAGTAAAGGAAGTTGCCAGTTAGGAGGTAACCTGGCAGAGAATGCAGGTGGGCCTAAAGCTCTTAAATATGGAGTAACTAAGGACTATGTCTTAAATTTAGAAGTTGTATTGCCTACAGGTGAAGTAATTTGGACAGGAGCTAATGTCTTAAAGAACTCTACTGGATACAATTTAACTCAACTTATGATTGGAAGTGAGGGGACACTTGGTGTGATAACTAAGATCGTATTTAAGCTGATACCGCTTCCTACAAAAGACATTACAATGTTAGTCCCTTTTAATTCTGTTGAAAAAGCTTGTGAAGCTGTTTCGGCAGTTTTTAGATTTGGAATCACGCCATCTGCTTTGGAATTTATTGAAAGAGATGCTATTGACTGGACACTTAAGTATTCTGATATTGAGATAAAAATGAGTGATAGCGTTCAAGCTCATCTTTTAGTTGAGGTAGATGGAGATGACATAGACTTGCTGTATAAAGATTGCGAAAAAATTACTGAGATTATGCAGAAATTTGATTGTGGAGAGATACTTTTAGCAGATAGTCAAAGGCAGAAAGAACAATTATGGAGATTAAGAAGAAGTATAAGTGAAGCCGTAAAATCAAATTCTGTTTATAAAGAAGAAGACACTGTTGTCCCTAGGGCAGAATTAGCAAAACTTTTAATGGGTGTAAAAAAGATTGGAAAGAAATATGGTTTCCGTTCTGTTTGTTATGGGCATGCAGGAGATGGAAATTTGCATGTAAATATTATAAAAGGAGAGATGTCAGATAATGATTGGAATAATAAAATGCCGCGTGGCATACGAGAGATTTTTAAGCTTACTAAAATTTTGGGTGGCACTATTAGTGGTGAGCACGGAATAGGTCTTGTTCAGAAAGGTTATTTAGATATTGTTTTTTCAGATAAAAATCTTGAGCTGCAAAGAGGAATTAAGAATCTTTTTGATCCTAATCACATTCTAAATCCTGGCAAGATATTTTAATTTTATTCAAAACCTAAACCTCCTAGATTAAAGGACACATTAAATCTTAAGATATTTAAATAATTATCAAAATTAACAAAACCTTCTTCTGTAATTAAAGGGAAGTAAAATTGCATCCCCCCATAAAAACCAGGACTATTTAGATTAGCATTAATTTTTAATCCACTACCATGGGCAAAAGTAGTGCCATTTGTGCCTGATTCAGTATAGCATTGTATAGCTTTAAATAGTCTGTATTCCATATAGGTTGAGCCAAGAAATTGATTCGAATTTAGTGAGTCATTTGTAAAATGTTTCAAACCTCCTTCTCTTATAAAGAGTTGTTGTTGGTATGGTAAATTATGGTTAGAAATATTCTCTCTAGAGAAGACTCTTTCAGAGAACATATAATCATTAGACCCATTCCAAGCACTCATTTTTAAATTATATAATTCATCTTTTGTATTTACATATCCTAAGTATGTTCTAATATATAATTTTCTTTTCTGTCCGAAGTCTTTTCTTAGATTCATGATTAGTTGAAGCTTATTATATTCTTTTCCTTTTTCTATTTTTGCATGAATAGAGTAGGGGGAAATAGTTCTAGCATTTGATAAGGTATACTTACCAGTTATAAATTTCATTGATTCATCTTCTTTTTCTAAATATATATAAGATGCTGATAAATAATTATCAATCTTACTTCTAAGGTCTCCTTTTTGGAGCTTAATATTTATATTAGGCATGATGCGTCTATATTTTTTATTATAACCATATGCATATTGTCTTGCATCAACACTTAATTTTATTGAATGCAATTTAGAGGCTTGATTATATTTAGTGAATGCAAGCTTAGCCTCTCCATTTATATCTTTTGTTCCATTGCTAAATAGAGGTGTTAGTTTATAAGAGAAGCCAGATTTTGGTAAGAAATGATTATAAATACTTAATCCAAAAGAATGCTGGTTATAGATATTATAATTCATTCTTGGATAAAAGAAGATCTGTGTTTTTTTTGGATTGTATAAACTACCAATAACCTGTGGTCTTATTGGTTCGATTTTTCTAAAAAATCCTGTTGTTCTTATGATATTATTATTTCTATTTAATTCTGGCATATCTCCATTAGGATCAATCTGTATATAATCGTAATTATCATTTATATAGCGAATAGTTTTTTGGTCTTCAAATCCCTCAATCCATAGTAGTTTCATGTTTTTTCCATCTTTTATACCACTAATAATAACAGGTCCATTTATATCTCCTTTATTCTTTAATTTAATAAGTAAATCATTATTTTCTTTTTTGATCTCTTTAATTGAGTAATCTAATTGCTTGGTTGTTTCTATCATGTCATTAAAGAACCAAGATAAATCTTCTCCGCTTACTTCCTCAAATACTTCTCTTAGATCTTCAGGTTGCGGGTGCTTAAATTTCCATTTATTAAAGTAAGCCTTCTTACACTTATTCATCATCTCTTCTCCTAGATAGGCCATTAAGTAATCAAAAACAATAGCAGTCTTTGAGTAAACTATTCCTCCATAATTCATAGAAGTATATTTACAAGAATGTAGTTCAATTGGCTGATCTTTAGCAGTCCAGGCATTCATGAAATACATTAGTTCTCCTTGTATATTTTTATTTGTATAATCTTTCAGGTCAAGCATTTTAGAGAAAAAAGAAGGAATATCATTTACTAGAATATTATATTTAGGATATTTTAGACGCATATACCTAAGTTCATCAAAAGAGTTGATGCCCTCATCCATCCATGGATGATCTCTCTCATTACTTCCAAGCATACCATAGAACCAATTATGCCCAACTTCATGCATTATCACTTCTTCTAGATATTTTTCATTACCACTTTCTCCAATAACTGTTACATTCGGGTATTCCATTCCTCCTCCCGCTGCAATAGTACCATCTACGGCAGTGCAATGTTTGTAGGGGTAATCTCCATTCCAAAGAGAATAGTAATAAATTGCATCATGCATATATTCTATGGAATTTTTCCAGAGTTTAGCTTCATTATTAGTAAACATAGTCCAAAGAATAACCTTTTCTTGAGAATTTGGTAGTTCAACTTCCCCTTTAAGAACATGATATCTTTTGTCAGCAAACCAGCCAAAGTCATGTACATTATTTTGAATATATCGTAAGGTTTTAGTCTCTAGATCTGATTCAGGGAAACTCATTTCATCAGAGAATTGAGTGATGGTATCTGTGATTGCTGCTAAGTTATTGAGTCTAGTAATTTCTTCTTTATTCTGAAGATCTCCAGTGGCACCGACAGTATAATTGCTTGGTAAACTAATACTCACATCAAAACTCCCAAATTCAGAATAAAATTCTCCCTGATCTAAATAAGGCATTGGGTGCCACCCATCTTTATCATAAACAGCTGGTTTTGGATACCATTGTGTAATCATATAAGATTGATCCACATGCCCTAGTCTAGAAAATTTTGCATTAGGTATTTTCACAAAGAATGGTGTAGATATTCTGATTGATTGACCTGCTTTTAAAGGTTTGTTTAAGAATAATTTACAAATATCAATATGTTCAGGATGATACTCCCATTTTACACTTACTCCATTTACCTTAAAGTCTATTTCATTAATATAACCTCTTTCTTCCTCAGTTGCATAATATAATGCACTGCTTCCATTCTCTATTTTTTGTTTTGCTAGTGCTGTTGTTTGATTTTTATAAGCATTTGGCCATAAATGGAACCATAAGAACTCTAGGTCGTCTGGGGAGTTATTGAAATAATCAATATACTCCATACCTTTTAAGGTGTGATTCTTGTCATCTAATTCTACATTGATAGTGTAATTTACTTCTTGCTGGAAGTATTCTTGTGCTGATAACTTGAGACTTAAAAGAATAAGTATTAATAGGTTTATTTTTTTCATTTTTTAGATAGATATTTTGTCATTTACAATTTCAAGAATACTCTAGAAATATTTTAGAATAGAATCACTTTATAAATAAATCAATGATAACAAAAGCACCAAATATTATTGATGCAATCCCATTTGTTTTGAAGAATGCTAAGTTAATTCTACTTAAGTCATGTGTTTTAATTAATGAATGTTGGTAAGTTAGAAGTATAGAAAAAATTGAGAATCCTATCCAATATATTTTTCCAAAATCACCTATTTCCCCTGCAAATACTAGGGTAATTATTGTAATAAAATGTAAGAGCATTGATAAGGATAGAGCATTTCTCTTCCCTAGCATAACTGGCATTGAATATAAGTTTTCAGATTTGTCAAATTTCTCATCTTGTAAGGAATAAATAATATCAAATCCACTAACCCAAAATATCATTGCTATTGAGAATAAGATAGGGAGCAAGGAGAATGTTCCACTTACAGCTAAGTATGCTCCTATAGGAGAGAGGCCTAATCCTAATCCTAGTACTATATGACAAAGAGATGTAAATCTTTTTGTGTAACTGTACCCTAAGATCACAAAAAGCGCAATAGGAGCTAAGCTAAAACATAAATAGTTGATAAAGTAAGTTGTTGTTATAAATAGTATAGAATTAATAATTACAAAAAATAATACAGAATTTGCTTTGATACTTCCGTTTGGGATTTCTCTTATTTGTGCTGTTCTAGGATTAGCTGTGTCAATATCTCTGTCAATATACCGATTGAAAGCCATTGCTGCTGATCGTGCAAAGATCATGCAAAGTATGATGTATATTAACGTTATCCATTCAAAATTATATTGTTGACTTGCTAAGAAAAACCCAATAAGTGCAAATGGCATTGCAAATATGGTGTGGCTAAATTTTATTAATGATAAGTATTTTTTCATATTTAATTAATTAAAGAGATCGTAGAATCTTTTATAATTAACCAATTTTCTTCAAACTTTTTTAAGTCTAGCCAAAACATTCCATAAGGATGATCATTTTCTCTAATAAGTTCCCATTTACCTTTTAGTGCAGCAGTTTTCTCTGAATTAAGTTGCAGCTCTAAAATTTGAAATTTTAATAGCCCCATACTTTCTTTTGTAGGATAACTACTTTTATATCTCTCAAGGGTATTTTCCCATCCATATGCTGGCTTATGACTTAGTGAAGTGAATATTAGTTCTTCAGAATTCCAATATCCTTGCATAAATCCTTCAATATCTCCTTTATTCCAGCAATTTTGTTGCTCAGTTAAGATCTTCTTTATTGCATTAATCTCATTAGAATCCTGTGTAATACTATTAGTATTATTGGGATTGTTCATATTGCATGAGAATAATATAAGAAGAAATAAGCTAAATAGTTGTTTCATAATTTTCGCTCCAAAACTAATGAAATTTATCTATTATATTTTACGATATTTGCAAACAATTATGAGTACTAAAAAACCATCCATACCAAAAGGAATGCGTGATTTTAATTCTGATGTAGTTCAGAAAAGAAATTATATTCTTGAAACTGTAAAATCAGCTTTTGAGCGCTATGGGTATGCTCCAATTGAGACTCCAGCCATGGAAAACATAGGAACTTTAACCGGTAAATATGGAGATGAAGGAGATCGTTTAATTTTTAAAATTCTGAATTCTGGTGACTATTTATCAAAAACAGATCTTAATACTGATACAAACTCAAAATCATTAACTAAACAAATAGTTGAAAAAGCATTGCGTTATGATTTAACTGTTCCTTTTGCTCGTTTTGTAGTGCAAAATCGTAATGATATTACTTTCCCATTTAAGCGTTATCAGATGCAAAATGTTTGGCGTGCTGATAGACCACAAAAAGGTAGGTATAGAGAATTCTATCAATGCGATGCAGATATTATTGGAACAGACTCTTTAATTTGTGAGGTTGAATTAGTTCAACTTTATGACGATGTTTTTTCTAGACTTAACATCCCTAATGTGGATATCTGCATTAATAATCGCAAGGTATTAAGTGGAATGATTGAGCTTATGGAAGCAACCGAAATCTTTGATGATATTGTAATTATTATTGATAAATTAGATAAGATTGGTATTGAGAAAGTAAAAGAAGAAATGAAGAATAAAGGTGTCAAGGAATCCTCCATGAGTACGCTAGACACTTTTTTAAATGCTAGAGATATTAGTGATCTTGAGATGCTATTAGAGCAGTCGGAGGTTGGAAAAAGGGGGCTAGAAGAGTTGCAATTTGTGATGGAGAAGATTGATAAAATAGGATTGCAGTCGACTAATCTAGTATTTGACATTACTCTTGCAAGAGGACTTAATTATTATACAGGATGCATTCTTGAGGTAAAAGCAAATGATGTTCAACTTGGCTCAATTGGAGGAGGAGGAAGGTATGATGATTTAACTTCTAATTTTGGATTAAAAGATGTTTCAGGAGTTGGAGTTTCTTTTGGCATCGACAGGATTTATTTAGTACTTGAAGAATTAGAGTTATTTCCAAAAAACATTACAATTAGTACTACTGTAATGTTCGTAAATTTTGGTGTTACTGAATCATCTTATTGTTTACCTCTTTTAAAAAAATTACGTTTAGCTGGTATTAGTTCGGAATTATATCCTCAAAAAGCAAAAATGAAGAAGCAAATGAATTATGCAGATAATAAAGGTGTTAAGTTTGTAGTTTTAGTTGGAGAAAATGAAATGGATTCTGCTATGTTAACAGTAAAGGATATGAATAGCGGGGAACAATCAGAGTTAAATATTAATGAATTAATTAAGAAGCTTTCCTAAATGTCCAAAGTATTTAAAATAGGAGATAAGCCCTTATCTATTTCGTCTATAGTTGACGTTTTAGAAACCAGTACTCCTCTAGCTTTAAGTAAAAATATAAAAAAGAAGATTAAAGATTGTCGTAAATATCTAGACAATAAGATTTTATCATTATCAGAACCAATTTATGGTATAAACACTGGTTTTGGCTCACTTTGTAACCATAAGATATCAGATGGTCAGTTAGCTCAGTTACAAAAGAATTTGGTGTTATCTCATGCGTGTGGTGCTGGTGAAGAAGTTCCTCAAGAGATAGTAAGAATTATTTTATTATTAAAAGTACAATCTCTTGCATTTGGACATTCAGGGGTTCAATTAAAAACAGTTGATCGTCTTATCGATATGTTTAATAAAAATATCTTACCTGTAGTCTATCAGCAAGGAAGTTTGGGTGCAAGTGGAGATCTATCTCCATTAGCTCATTTATCCCTGCCTCTAATTGGTGAGGGTGATGTATATTTCAACGGAAAAAAGAGAAAGTCAAAATCAGTATTAAAGAAATTGGGTTGGAGTCCTGTTCAGTTACAATCAAAAGAGGGATTAGCACTTCTTAATGGCACTCAATTTATGAGTGCTTACGGAGTATGGAGTTTAATTAAAGCACAGAGAATCTCTTATTTATCAGACATGGTCTCTAGTGTTTCACTAGAGGCATTTGATGGTAGAAATGAATGTTTTGATGAGTTAATACATTTAGTGCGTCCGCATAAAGGACAGTTAAGAACAGCTGAGAATATTCGTGATTTCTTAGATGGAAGTAAAATTCAAGAAGGAGAGAAGAAAGATGTACAAGATCCTTACTCTTTTAGATGTATCCCGCAGGTACATGGGGCTACAAAAGATGTAATTAGTCATGTTAAAAATATATTTACAACTGAAATAAATTCAGTTACAGATAATCCTACAATTTTTGTTAAAGAAGATAAAATAATCTCTGGAGGCAACTTCCATGGACAGCCACTTGCTATGGCAATGGATTATTTGGCTATTGGGATTGCTGAGCTAGGTTCTATCTCTGAAAGAAGAACCTATCAACTTATTTCAGGTCAAAGAGGACTACCTTCTTTTCTGGTTGCTAAGGCTGGTCTTAATTCAGGGATGATGATTCCACAATATACTGCAGCAAGTATTGCAAGTCAGAATAAACAATTATGCACACCTGCATCAGTAGACTCTATTGTGTCATCAAATGGACAAGAAGACCATGTTAGTATGGGGGCTAATTCAGCAACTAAGTTGTTTAAAGTAGTAGATAATACAGAGCGTATCTTAGCTATTGAAATGTTAAATGCTACACAAGGATTAGCTTTTAGGAATTTAAAATCTTCTGACTTTATTGAATCAATTCTTGATCTTTATCGTGAGGAAGTAGGATTTTTAGATCAAGACAGGCTATTACACACTGATATCAAAAAATCTATTTCTTTTCTTCAGAATATTGGAATAGATCCTGACCTACTTTAATTAGAAAAAACATATTCTAAGATATTTGCGCCCATTTGTAGGGCTTTTCTCCTTATAAATTCACTGTCATTATGAACTTCTGCATCTTCCCAACCATCACCAATATCACTTTCGTGTGTATACAGACAAACTAAACGACCATCTATAATGATGCCATATGCTTTTGGTGGGCTTGCATCATGCTCATGAATCTTTGGTAAGCCATTCTCAAACTCATATTTTCCATGAAAAATAGGATGATTTGCAGGTAGCTCAGTTAAATCTCTCTCAGGGAATACTTTTCTTATCTCTGTACGAACAAAAGGATCCATACCATAATTATCATCTATATGTAGAAATCCACCTCCTAATAGATAGTTTCTTAAATTCTCTGCTTCACTATTAGAGAACACTACATTTCCGTGTCCTGTCATATGTAGGAACGGGTAGTTAAATATATCACTACTTCCTACCTCAACAGTTGCAGGTTCTTTTTTAATGTTTGTTCCAATATTCTCATTGCTAAATGCAATAAGATTAGGTAAGGCAGTTGGGTTAGCGTACCAATCTCCACCACCGTTGTATTTTAAGATTGCAATTTGATAAGTATTTTGCCCAAACCCAATCATAGGCAAGCAAATTAATATAAGTAGTAGTTTTTTCATTGTTAATCGAACAAACTCTTTCCGCCAGGATTATACATTGCTAATGCTAGAATGCCTAAGAAGAACATAATTATTAAGATAGATGCAACTATTACAAGCGTCCAGCGCACATATGTCCAAGGATCATCTTTTTCTAAAAGGATATTTGTTATATATGCTTTATGATCTATCTTTTGATTAACATCATATTCTAGAGGCACTGTTGTTGTTCTTGCATGCTCTTCACTATCTGCTATGATTGGAAAAGAAGCAATTCCAATCGTAGGCAAGAAAAGTAATATAAGTAGTAGTTTTTTCATGTGAAAGATATAATAAGCTATAGTCTTTCAAGTGTAGCTGAACCTGATGTATATATAGAATTACCTGAATCATCTAGATAGAAATTTAAATCTAAATTTGCTATTGTATTGGTAATTGAAACAATAGTATATTGCAAATACTCACCAGTATCATAATTTATGTTTACAATTGAACCATTTTGATCCCATTCCCCACTTATGTCTTCTGATGAATTATCAAATGTAGTATATGCATAGTGCCTATAAGAACTATCTGGATCTATATAAAATAAATAAGTGACTCCTGGTATAACTAATTGATTAGGTCCGAAATAAATAGAAGTAGCATTCCAAGTACCTGCTATGCTTGTATTGTTAGAACTATTATTTGATTTTTCTTCTTCTTCTTCTTCTTTCTTACAAGCTGAGCAGATGATTGATACTGCTAATAATGTGTAAAGTAATTTTCTCATAATGGTAATTATTGTTTAATATTTATAGTGTGTACAGCTGCAATTCCTGCGGTTTCTGTTCGTAATCTGCTTGTTCCTAAACTTATAGCTTTAAATTTTTTTTCTATAGCTATAGCTATCTCATTATCTGAGAAGTCACCTTCTGGTCCAATTAAGATTAGTGTTCTATTTTCGGTCTTTTGATTTTTAAGTTCAATTTTTTCTGCTTCTTTGCAATGTGCAATATACTTATTTCCTTGAAAATCATTTCTTAATAAATTCTCTATAGATATTGTGTTATTTAGTTTTGGTTTATGAAATTTAAGAGATTGCTTCATCGCAGATAGTAGAATTCTATTACATCTGTCAGCTTTAATTATTTTTCTTTCAGAATGGCTGCAAATAATAGGTGTAATTTCATCAATCCCAAGCTCACATGCTTTCTCTAAGAACCATTCAAATCTATCCATATTCTTAGTAGGAGCAATAGCAACATGTAAGTAGTACTTATGTTGTTTTATTTTTTTTTCCTTTTTGATAACTTCTACTGTTGTTTTCCTTATATCAGAAATAAGTATCTCAGCCATCAAAAGGTTGCCTTTTCCATCAGTAAAGTTTAATCTATCTCCTTTCTTTTTGCGTAATACTTTAGTAACATGCTTACTCTCCTCAGGATTTAGTGTGAAATAGTTTTCCGTGCTATTTGTATAGAATAGTTGCATATTTCAAAAATATAAAAAAAGCCGAGTATATACTCGGCTTCATATGTAATCTAATAAATAAATTTAATTCTTAATTGTTGCCTTTGGGGCAGCATTTAAAATTTCATTATTTGCATTGTCAGCAAATTGCTCGAAATTTTTATTGAAAGCATTTGCTAACTCATTTGCTTTTAAATCATATGCATTTTTATCTACCCATGTATTCTTTGGGCTTAATATATCAGATGGAACATTAGGACATGAATTTGGCATATGTAGTCCAAATACTTCATGAGTAGTGAAATCAGCATTATCTAACTTACCATTTAAGATTGCAGTAATCATAGCTCTTGTATGTTTTAAAGATATTCTATTCCCAGTCCCATATTTACCTCCTGACCAGCCTGTATTAATTAGCCATACATTTACATTATTCTCATTCATTTTCTCTCCTAACATTTCAGCATATTTTGTTGGATGTAAAGGCATAAATGGCGCTCCAAAACAAGCTGAGAAAGTTGTTTGTGGCTCAGTAACACCTGCCTCAGTACCAGCAACTTTTGCAGTGTAACCTGAAATAAAGTGATACATTGCTTGTCCTTTTGTAAGTTTTGATACTGGAGGTAATACGCCAAATGCATCAGCTGTTAAAAAGAAAATGTTTTTAGGATTTCTTCCTAATGATGGGGTAGCAATATTCTCAATATGATATATAGGGTAACTTACTCTTGTATTTTGAGTGATTGAGTCATCTGTATAGTTTGGCTGATTTGTATTATCAAAGAATGAGATGTTTTCTAAAAGTGCTCCTGGCTTAACAGCAGCAAAGATATCTGGTTCTTTTTCAGCAGAAAGATCAATGCATTTTGCATAACAACCTCCCTCAAAATTAAACACAGTATTGCCATCCCAACCATGCTCATCATCACCAATCAAATTTCTATTTGGATCGGCAGATAAGGTTGTTTTCCCAGTTCCTGATAAGCCAAAGAAAATAGCTGTGTCTCCTTCTTTTCCTACATTAGCACTGCAATGCATAGAAAGTACATTTTTTTGGTATGGTAAAATAAAATTAAGAGCTGAGAAAATACCTTTTTTAATTTCACCAGTGTAAGCTGTACCTCCGATTAGGATTATTTTTTTTGTAAAGTTTAGTATTGCGAAGTTATGCTGGCGAGTACCATCAGTATCTGGATCTGCCATAAATCCTGGAGCATTTAATATAGTCCATTCAGCATCAAAATTTTTAATCTCACTATCAGTAGGTCTTAAAAACATATTATAAGCAAACATATTGCTCCATGCATATTCATTCACTACACGAATATTAATTCTGTGTTTTTCATCAGCACATGCATAAGAATCTCTCACATATAGTTCCTTGCAAGATAAATAATCTAATACTTTTTTATGTAGAGCATCAAATTTATCTTCATTAAAAGGTAAGTTTACATCGCCCCACCATACAGAATTCTCTGTTATTGAATCGAAGACAATGAATCTATCCATTGGAGAGCGTCCTGTGAATTCTCCAGTACTTACATTTATTGCTCCAGTAGAGGTTAGTGTTGCTTGTCCGTTTTTAACAGCTATTTTTGATAGTTCTTCTGGTGATAAATTCCAGTGTGCTGATCCTCCTTTAATTCCTAAATCAGAGATGGTAGCACTTTGTGCTCGCTTTCCTGTTTCGGTCATAATATTTTGTTTGTTTGTTTTTACGGCGCAAATTTACAGATAAATATCTATAAGAGTATGTGATGGGTCATTCTTTTTTGATGGATTTTATTGAGTGTTTTTATTAAATAAATAATACTTTAGCTTTTAAAATCTATAATTAAATGCGAAACATTTTAGTAATAGGAGCGGGTAGATCAGCAGTGACCTTAATTAAGTACCTATTAGATAACTCAGAAGAGAATAAATGGCTAGTAACTGTAGCTGATTTCTCAGAAAAATTAGCAAAAGAAGCAGTTGCTAATCATAAGAATGGTAAGGGAATATTCTTTGATGTTAAAAATAAGAGGCAAAGAGAAGTAGAAATAAATAATACGGATATTGTTATTTCTATGTTGCCAGCAAGTATGCATATTACAGTTGCTAAGGATTGTGTGAGGTTCAAAAAAAATCTTGTGACAGCTTCTTATGTATCCAACGAAATAGCATTATTAGATGAATCTGCAAAGAAAGCAGATGTGTTATTGTTAAATGAAATAGGTCTTGATCCAGGTATTGATCATATGTCTGCTATGCAAGTGATTGATCAAATAAAAGAAAAAGGAGGAGAACTAACGTCATTTAAATCATTTTGTGGAGGTTTAGTGCATCCTGATTATGATACTAACCCTTGGAATTACAAATTTACTTGGAATCCAAGGAATGTAGTTTTAGCAGGTCAGGGAACAGCCCAGTATATAAAGAAAGGAGCTTATAAATATATCCCTTACTTTAAACTTTTTGAACGTATAGAAACTATGACTGTTTTAGATGCTGGTGAGTTTGAGGGTTATGCTAACAGAGATTCGCTTTCTTACAGAGGGGTATATGGTTTAGATCATATTCCAACATTATTTAGAGGGACTCTTCGAAGAAAAGGCTATTCTGAGGCTTGGAATATACTTGTTCAGTTAGGGATGACAGATGACTCATATAAGTTAGAGAAATCTGAGAGTATCTCTAATAGAGATTTAGTCAACATGTTTTTACCTTATGACGATAAATTATCAGCAGAAGAGAAATTATGTAAAAGGTTTAACTTAAGAACTGAAGGTGTTATTTTTAAGAAATTACATTGGTTAGGCTTATTTTCTACAGAAAAGATTGGAATGAAGAATGCTAGCCCAGCTCAGTTATTGCAAGCAATTCTAGAGATTAAGTGGAATCTTGGAGCTGAAGATAAGGATATGATTGTTATGCAGCATCAGTTTGAATATGTCCTGAATAGAAAGGTGCAGAAATTAAACTCTTCACTGTTAGTTTTTGGTGATGATCCTAGGTATACTGCAATGGCAAAGACGGTAGGCTTACCAGTGGCTATTGCAACAAAATTGATATTAAATGGTCAGATTTCATTAACTGGAGTACGGATCCCTACAAGTAAAGATATTTATATTCCTGTATTAAAGGAATTAGAATCGTATGGGATTAACTTTGTTGAAGAGTTAGTTTAGCTTTAATAATTCTTCCGGAATTTCCACTTGCATAATTTTTGATTTTTCATCAATCTCTAAAATAAATTGCTCATGCATAGGGAAGCAAAATTCATTTTCATTACTACCTACATAAATAAGTGTTTGTGCTGTTTCTGAATTAATGTATTCTATCTTTCCAAGCTCTCCAAGTTGACTGTCAATAACTTGAAAGCCAATTAGCTCTTTCTTATTAATTTCATTTTTATCCATTTCTGGAAGAAATGTATTGGGTAAGAATATTTTATTTCTTAAGATAGACTTAGCTTCTTCTTCAGAGTTAATTTGATCAAATTTAACAAGAATTATATTCTTCTTTGTATGTCTTGCTTTCTCTATAAAAAAAGGTACAAGTGATTTATTTTGCTCTACTAGAAAAAATTGTATTGTATTAAAATTAAAAAGGATATCATTATCATTATAGATATTGACATCCCCTTTATATCCATGCAATTTAAAAACCGTTCCTACTAAGAAGCAATCTTCTATTTGCATTATGTTTTAAGCTTCATCTGCTTCTGATTCTTTTTTGTCTTCAGTAGCGTCTTCAACTTTTGTTTCTTCTACTACTTCTTCAGTAGCTTCTTCCGCTTTTGTT
>CEWO01197007.1_pt1 | contig 32502 bp, 31 predicted proteins | sample 361561 | NCBI WGS metagenome assembly CEWO01 (sample SAMEA2623627, study PRJEB7988) | marine metagenome | isolation source: saline water (ENVO:00002010), including
AAAAAGAAAGTAAACATGGCAAGAACAAATTTCAAAGAATTATTAGATGCAGGTGTGCATTTTGGGCACCTAAAGAAGAAATATAATCCAGCAATGGCTCCGTATATTTTTATGGAGCGAAATGGGATTCATATTATTGATCTTAATAAAACAGTAGCAATGCTTGAAGACGCTGCTGCTGCAATGAAACAAATTGCAAAATCCGGAAAAAAAATATTATTTGTTGCTACAAAGAAACAGGCTAAGGGTATTGTTGAAGAAACTGCGAAAGCATTAAGTATGCCTTATATTACTGAAAGATGGCCAGGAGGTTTGTTGACTAACTTTGCTACTATACGTAAGTCAATCAAGAAAATGCAATCAATTGATAAAATGAAAGAAGACGGGACTTTTGACACGTTATCAAAGAGAGAAAGATTGCAAATTGACAGACAAAGAACAAAATTAGAGTTAAACTTAGGCTCTATTGTAAAAATGACAAGAATGCCAGAAGCAATTTTTGTTGTTGATACTAATAAAGAAAACATTGCTGTTGCAGAGGCTAATAAATTAGCGATTCGTTCATTTGCAATTAATGACACTAATACTAATCCTAGCATTATTAATTTCCCAATTCCTGCAAATGATGATGCGTCAAAATCAATAGAATGTATTTTGACTATTATAAAAAATGCAATTGCTGAAGGGTTAGAAGAAAGAGGTGTTGAGAAAGAAGCTCAAGCAGCTGAGAAAAAAGAAAAAGCAAAGAAAATTTCTGAAGAGAAATAATTAATAAACCTTATTTAAAGATTAAAATGGCAGATATTAAAGCGGCTGATGTAGCTAAATTAAGAAAGCAAACAGGTGCAGGCATGATGGATTGCAAAAAAGCATTAGTTGAGGCAAATGGTGACTTTGAGGAAGCAATTAGCGTATTAAGAAAGAAAGGACAAAAAGTAGCAGCTAAGCGTGCTGATAGAGAAGCAAGCGAGGGCGTTGCTACAGTTAAAATTAATACTCAGAAAACCTCAGGAGTTGCTATTGTATTAGCATGTGAAACAGATTTTGTTGCTAAAAATGATTCTTTTAAAGAATTAGCAAGTGATTTTGCTAATATAGCATTAGATCATTATGATAAAGAGTCTTTTCTTTCTGCTGATTTTGAAGGCATGACAGTTGCCGATAAATTAATAGAGCAAACTGGTGTTATTGGAGAAAAAATTGAAATTTCAGCTTTTGAAAGAGTAGATGCGAACTATGTAGGATCTTATACTCATGGAGTAAAGATTGCAGTATTAGTAGGGCTTGATAATTTAGTAGATAATGTTGAAGCACTTTCAAAAGATCTAGCCATGCAAGTTGCTTCAATGGGAGCAACTACATTATCATACAAGGATTTTGACCTTGCTTTTGTAGCATCAGAAACAGAGGCTAGAATTGCTGTTATTGAAAAAGAGAATATTGAATTAGCAAGATTAGGAAAAACATTAAAAAATATTCCTAAGTATATTTCAATGGCACAATTAACAGATGATGTTATTGCAAATGCAAAGTCTGATATTGAATCTGCGCTCAAAGAAGAAGGGAAGCCGGAGCATATCTGGGATAAAATTGTTCCTGGCAAACTAGACAGGTTTATTTCTGACAATACAACTCTTGATCAAGAGATGTGTTTGTTAGACCAAGATTTTATTAAAGATGAAAGCATCAATGTTGCTGATTATATTTCTACATATGGTGAGGTTTCTATTTTATCATTTAAAAGAGTGTCTTTAGGTTAATATAAAAGCAATAAGTTATTAAAAAGCCACTTTCTAATAATAAGTGGCTTTTTTATTGTTTAAAAATTAGTAATATCATAATTTTTTCTTTCATTGATTTATCTATCTTTGAAAAACTTTTTATTGCAATGAAATATAAGCGAATACTTTTAAAACTTAGCGGGGAATCATTAATGGGAGATAGTGAGTATGGAATAGACTCAAAAATGTTAACTCAATATGCTTCTGAAATTAATACTATTGCTCAGAAGGGTATTGAAGTTGCTATTGTTATTGGAGGAGGTAATATTTACAGGGGAGTTCAATCAGAAGGAGCAGGTTTCGACAGAGTACAAGGTGATTATATGGGAATGTTAGCTACAATTATTAATGGGATGGCATTACAATCAGCTTTGGAATCTATTAAAGTACAAACAAGATTATTAACAGCAATAAGGATGGAGCAAGTTGCCGAACCTTATATTAGAAGGAAAGCAATGAGACATTTGCAAAAGGGAAGAGTTGTAATTTTTGGGGGAGGAACTGGTAACCCGTATTTTACTACTGACACTGCGGCTACTTTACGCGCAATTGAGATTGAGGCGGATGTCATATTAAAAGGCACTAGAGTTGATGGAGTCTATTCAGCTGATCCTGAGAAAAATCCTTCTGCTAAAAAATATGATACAATCAGTTTTGATGAAGTTTTTAAAAAGAAATTGAATATTATGGATTTGACAGCATTCACACTTTGTCAAGAAAATAATTTGCCAATAAAAGTTTTTAATATGAATATTGAAGGTAATTTGACTAGAATTTGTAAAGGAGAAAAAGTAGGAACATTAGTTAATTTTTAATTAAAGTAAATTATGACAGAAGAAGTTAATTTTCATTTAGATATTGCTAAAGAGGCAATGCAAGAGGCAATTTCTCATCTAGAGAATGTGTTAGCAAAAATAAGAGCTGGGAAAGCAAATCCTCAGATGTTAAGAACGGTAAAGGTTGATTATTATGGTGTAAAAACACCCTTAGCTCAAACGGCTAATGTATCAACTCCTGATGCTCAAACTATTGCTATACAGCCTTTTGATAAAAGTTTGATTCCAGAAATTGAACTTGCAATTATTGATTCAAACCTTGGATTTCAACCTTCTAACAATGGAGAGAAGGTAATTATTAATGTTCCGCCATTAACTGAGGAAAGGAGAAAAGATTTAGTTAAACAAGCAAAAATTGAGATTGAGAATGCTAAGGTTAGTGTTAGAAATATTAGGCAGAAAGCCAATGATGAAATGAAAAAATTAGGTAAAGAAGGGCTTTCTGAGGATGCTGAAAGAGATGCTGAGCAATCAGTACAAGATTTAACAAATATACATTCCAAGCAGATTGATCAAATTTATTTACAGAAAGAAGAAGAGATAATGACAGTTTAGGGTTCAGTAATATTATTTAATTTAAGGGGGTAGTATACCCCCTTTTTTTATGCTTAATATTATTCTTAGAAGTTTAAAATCAAGTATTTTAGCAAAAATTTATAATTCCATGTGGAGGGCTATTTCCAAGATAATTTTAAGGTATAGGGTTATAATCATTATAGTGATTACTGCTATTGCGTTCTTTATGGGCAATAAAGGAAGAGAAGCAAGTTTGTCTTATACAATGGCAAAATTATTGCCAGAAGATCATCAGGTTAGTATAGACTATAATAATTTCCTTAAGAAGTATGGTAATCAAAATATCTTTGTAATAGCTATTGAGGATAGTTTATTTACTAATTATGAGCATTTTAATGCTTGGAGAGATTTAAGTGATAAAATAGAAAAGATTAGTGGAGTCGAAAAAATTATATCAATTAGTAATCTCCCAATTTTATTAAAAGATCAAGAAAAAAAGCAATTAGTTGCGAGTAGTTGGTGTTCAGATAGTTTCAAAAACCAGGATGAGCTCAATGAAGCTTTTGATGTTTTAAATAAACAAGTATTTTATTCTAATCTTATTAGTTCCAATAACAATAAAATTACGGCCTTAATTATCTCTTTAGAGGACCGGCTGATTAAATCTTCAAATAGAGAGGGTGTTATTTTTGCAATAAAAGATTTGGTTGACACTTATTCTTATACGTTTAATGCAATACCACATTATTCTGGATTACCATATATTAGAACGGTTGATTCTTTAAAAGTAAAAGAAGAGATTTCCTTATTTATTTTACTTACGGTACTTATTACCTCCTTAATACTTTTTCTTTTTTTTAGATCATTTAAGGCTACAATTTCGTCAATGATTGTGGTAATATTGGGGGTTATTTTTTCTTTTGGCACAATTTCATTATTTGGATATGAGATCTCAGTTTTAATGGCCCTGGTCCCTCCTCTTATTATTGTAATTGGAATCCCAAATTGCATTTTTTTAATTAATAAGTTCCATAATGAGTTTAAAAGGACTAAAAGCAAGGAGCTTGCTTTGCAGATTATGATACAGAAGATTGGAAATATTACATTACTTACTAATCTTACCACTGCCTCCGGATTTGCCGCGTTTATTTTAACAAATAGTGAAACATTACAGGAGTTTGGGGTTGTTGCATCATTAAATATTATATTTATATTTTTATTATCATTATTAATTATACCTATATTCTTTAGTTTTTCTTCACCTCCTAAGAGCAGGCATATAAAGCACCTTGATAATATTTTTGTAAGAAAACTAGTTTCTTATTTGGGATATTTAGTACAATACAAGCGTCAGCTAATCTATTCTTGTACAGTCATATTATTAGTTGTAGGATTCTTTGGAATAGTAAATATCAAAACAACAGGCAACCTTACAGATGATTTGCCAAAAGATCAGATGCTATATAAAGATTTGAAATTTTTAGAAAAAAATTTCGGGGGTGTTATGCCTTTGGAGATATTAGTAAATACAAAGAAGAAGAATGGGTTACTAAGGTCATATAATTTAATAAAGATGGATCAACTTGAGAAAGTAATTAGTACATACCCTGAGTTTTCAAGATCATCTTCATATATTGATATTCTAAAATACAGTAAACAAGCATTCTATAATGGAGATTCTTCGTTTTATGCTTTGCCTAATAGTCAGGAGCAAAGGATGATACTATCTTATTTTAATAATAGTTCAACTAATTTTGGGGCTCAAAATTTATTAATGGATTCTTTAAAACAAGAAGCTAGAATTAGTTTGCGTATTGCAGACATCTCTACATCAAAGATGGATAGTATTTTTAAACATCTTAATCCTCAGATAGATAAGATTTTTGATAATGATAAATATGATGTAATAGTTACAGGAACAACTATTGTTTTTTTAAATGGGACAAAATTTCTACTGAGGAATCTTACTTTAAGCTTGCTCCTAGTAATCGTCCTTATCTCTATTTTTATGGCTTGGATGTTTAATTCTTTTAGAATGGTGATAGTATCTATTATCCCAAATTTAATTCCTTTATTCTTAACTGGTGCTATTATGGGTTATTTTGGAATTGCTTTAAAACCATCTACTATTCTCGTTTTCAGTATTGCTTTTGGTATTTCTGTTGATGATACTATCCACTTTTTAGCTAAGTACCGTCAAGAGCTATTATTAAATAATTGGAATATTAGAAAATCGGTCTTCTCTGCATTAAAGGAAACGGGAGTTAGTATGTTTTATACTTCGGTTGTATTATTCTTTGGTTTTTTTATATTTGTTGCATCTGATTTTGGAGGTACTATTGCATTAGGGCTGTTAGTGTCAATTACATTAATGATCGCTATGCTCTCAAATCTCTTGCTGCTTCCAGCACTCTTACTTTCATTAGAAAGAGTAATAAATTACGAAGCATTCCAAGAGCCTTTGTTAGAAGCATTTGATGAGGAGGAAGATATAGAATTGAATGATTTAAAGATAAAACAAAATAATTAATATGAAAGGTATAGTTTTAGCAGGAGGAGCAGGAACTAGGCTCCATCCACTTACATTAGCAATCAGTAAGCAAATGATCCCTGTTTTTGACAAACCAATGATTTATTACCCTTTATCTACATTAATGTATTCTGGCATAAATGAGATCTTGATTATTTCAACCCCTGAGGACTTGCCTAGGTTTAAGAAATTATTAGGCGATGGAAGTCAGTTGGGGTGTAGATTTGAATATCAGGCGCAAGAAGTCCCTAATGGTTTGGCACAAGCATTTATTTTAGGAGAAGAATTTATAGGCAATGCTAAAGTATGTTTAGTATTAGGCGACAATATCTTCCAGATGAAAATAAAAACACTTACTGAGTGCAAATCTGTTGATGGGGGTATTGTGTTTGGTTATCATGTGAATGACCCAGAAAGATATGGTGTCGTTGAGTTTGATGAAAATTATCAGGCTTTATCATTAGAGGAAAAGCCAAAAAATCCAAAATCAAATTATGCAGTTCCAGGCTTATATTATTATGACAATTCAGTGGTTGAGATTGCCAAGAGCATAAAGCCATCTGCAAGGGGTGAATATGAGATTACAGATATAAATAAGGAATATCTAAGACAAGGTAAGTTGGATGTAAAAGTTTTAGGAAGAGGAACAGCCTGGTTAGACACAGGTACGTTTTCTTCATTAATGCAAGCTCACCAATATATACAAGTTATTGAGGAGAGACAAGGGAGAAAAGTTGGATGTATTGAGGAAGCAGCTTATAGAATGGGCTATATTGATAAGCAAAGATTACTAGAAATTGCGAAGCCACTTAAAAAAAGTGGATATGGAGATTATCTTATTAATCTTATAAATAGATCATGAAAAACATCGATGCATTAGGCTTATTAATTGAAACGGAGATTCAACAGATTTCTTACCCAAAAGAACCTGAACTATTATATGCCCCGATTAATTATATTATGGGCTTAGAGGGTAAAAGGATACGTCCTATTTTACTTTTAATTGCTCATCAATTATTTGAAGAAGATTTAACAAAGGCAATTTCGCCAGCACTTGCTGTTGAGGTGTTTCATAACTTTACATTATTGCATGACGATATTATGGATAATGCCCCTATTAGGAGAGGTAAGCCTACAGTTCATGAAAAATGGAATAATAATGTTGCAATCTTGTCAGGAGATGCAATGGTAGTTAAGGCCTTTCAAATGATGTCAGATGTCGATCCTTCTATTGTGAAATCAGTTCTAGATGTATTTAGTAAAGCAGCTATTGAAGTTTGTGAAGGACAGCAGATGGATATAGAGTTTGAAACTCAAAATGATGTTTCACTTTCTCATTATATGAAAATGATTGAGTACAAAACAGCAGTTTTATTGGCAGCTTCATTAAAGATAGGAGGAATTACCGCACGTGTTGGAAAGGATCAGCAAGACCATTTGTATGAGTTTGGTAAGAATATAGGTATTGCATTTCAGTTAAAAGATGACTTGTTAGATGTCTTTGGTGATCCTGATATTTTTGGGAAGCAGCTAGGAGGAGATATTATGGAAAATAAAAAGACATTTTTATATTTAAAAGCATTGCAATTAGCAGATACTAAAGTTAAAAAGCACTTACAAGAGTATTATAAATCTAATAATTCTGACAAAAAGATAAGTGCTGTGAAAGAAATCTTTCAAAGTTTAGATATTCAAAAGCATACGCTTGATATGATGAAGGCTTATTATATAAAAGCTACAAAACATTTGGATGCCATTCATTCTGAAAATAAAGCTCCGTTAATTACATTTTCTAATAAATTACTACAAAGGGTATCTTAAAGAAGCTTAAATTATCTTAGGGATTTTGGTGATTTCAACATTTTATATTTAAGCTAATTAATACTGAAGTTTCTTTGAAAATTAGATAAAGCTTGCAAATCAGTACCATTTTATGTTTTATATGGATAAAATTAGATAATTTTGCATACTAAATTGACTGATAAATAATGGATAAGTTCCCCTTTTTAGGAGCCCTACATATAGGATTGATTGAGGAGATGTATGATAGATATATTCAGGACCCTCATAGTGTAGAAGGCGACTGGAGTAATTTTTTTCAAGGTTTTGATTTTGCAAAAGAGGTGTATTCTGAAGAAGATATCCCTCAAGTTTTTCAGAAAGAATTTAAGGTAATTAATTTAATTGATGATTACAGAAAGAGTGGGCATTTATTTACTAAGACTAACCCAGTAAGGGAAAGAAGAAAATATACCCCAACATTAGACTATAAAAACTTTGGATTAGAAGAATCGGATTTAGATATTGAGTTTCAGGCAGGAGAACAAATAGGTATTGGGCCATCAACTCTAAGGGCGATTATTACTCATCTAGAGAAAGTATATTGTCAATCTATTGGTGTAGAATATATGTATATTCGTGATCCTGAAGAAATAGAATGGATTAAGAATAGATTACATCAGAATTCAAATACTCCAAATTTTGAAGCTATTCAAAAGAAGCATATTTTACATAAATTAAATCAGGCAGTTGCATTTGAAAATTTCTTGCATAAGAAGTTTGTTGGACAAAAAAGATTTTCATTGGAAGGATCGGAATCTTTAATCCCAGCTTTAGATGCTCTTGTAGAGCATAGTTCTGAATTAGGAGTGAAGGAATTTGTGATGGGGATGGCACATAGAGGGAGGTTAAATATGTTGGCTAATATCTTTAACAAGACGTATAAAGAGATTTTTTCAGAGTTTGAAGGTAAGCTGTATGAAGATGATGATATTTCTGGAGATGTAAAATATCACTTAGGATTTACTTCTATTCAGCAGTGTAATAATGGAAATAATATTCAATTAAATTTAACGCCTAATCCATCTCATTTAGAGGCTGTTAATCCTGTTGTAGAAGGAATTACGAGAGCTAAATTAGACAGTAAATATAATGGAGATGTAAATAAGATTTTACCTATTTTATTGCATGGTGATGCTGCAGTTGCTGGTCAGGGTATAGTTTATGAGGTAATTCAAATGGCTCAGTTAGATGGTTATCAAACTGGAGGTACAATTCATATTGCAGTAAATAATCAAGTTGGGTTTACTACTAATTATTTGGATGCCAGGTCAAGTACTTATTGCACTGATGTTGCTAAGGTTACTTTATCTCCAGTATTTCATGTAAATGGGGATGATGTGGAGGCTGTTGTACATGCCTTACAGATAGCAGTTGAGTATAGACAGAAATACCATAAAGATGTTTTTATTGATTTATTGTGCTACAGAAAATATGGGCATAATGAAGGTGATGAACCAAGATTTACACAACCAAAATTATATGAAGCAATTTCAAAACATAAAAATCCTAGAGAGATTTATAAGGAAAAATTAATGAATGAGGGTGTTGTTGAGGCTAGTATTGCAAAAGAGCTAGAGCAGGATTTTCAATCGTTATTACAAGATAGGTTTGATGAAGCAAAGGAAATTAAAAAAGCAAAAATTACACCTTTTTTAAGAGAGGAGTGGAGTTCAATAAAAAGAAACTTTAATGAGAATTTTAAAGGATCAGATGCTACAAACATTAAAGCAGAAAAGTTAAGAGATTTAGCAAAATACTTGTACAATGTACCTGAATTTAATAAGCTATTTAAGAAAACTAGGAAGTTGTTAACTGACAGAAAAAATATGGTAGAAGAGAAAGATTCTTTAGATTGGGCAATGGGAGAATTATTAGCTTACGCCTCACTATTAGATGAGGGCCATGATGTAAGACTTAGTGGACAAGATGTAGAAAGAGGAACTTTTTCACATAGGCATGCTATTTTAAAAGTTGAGCAATCAGAAGAAGAAGTTTGTCCTTTAAATAATATAAGTACTACTGCAAAATTTGAAGCATATAATTCTTTGCTTTCTGAGTATGGAGTTCTTGGGTTTGATTATGGATATTCTATGGCGCGACCAAACGCATTAACAATCTGGGAGGCGCAGTTTGGTGATTTTTCAAATGGAGCTCAGATTATCTTAGATCAGTTTATTTCTTGTGGAGAAGATAAATGGAAAGTGATGAGTGGCTTGGTTATGTTATTGCCACATGGATATGAAGGGCAAGGGGCAGAGCATTCTTCTGCAAGACTTGAGAGATATCTACAGCTTTGTGCAAAGTATAACATGCAAATAGTAAACTGTACGACACCAGCAAATTTCTATCATGTAATACGTAGGCAGTTAAAGAGACCTTTTAGAAAGCCTTTAGTTGTGTTTACACCTAAAAGTTTATTACGACATCCAAGGTGTGTCTCTTCGATTACTGATCTTTCAAATGGCATGTTTGAGGCAATTATTGACGATACTATTAATGAAGAATTGGTAGATAAATTAGTATTGTGTAGTGGAAAGATCTATTATGAATTATTAGAAAAGAGAGAGCAGGAAGGAATTGAAAATGTAGCTTTAGTTAGAGTAGAACAGATTTTTCCATTAGACAAGGGGTATATTAAATCCTTAGTTAAAAAATATAATGTAAAAGAACTAGTTTGGGTACAGGAAGAACCAGAAAATATGGGAGCTTGGACCTTTATATTATCCGAGTTGAGAATGTTAGGTATTAGTGTAATTTCAAGAGAAGCTTCAGCAGCAACGGCAACGGGATCTAGTAAAATCTCATTAGTAGAACAAAACAAAATAATTGATAAAGTTTTTAAAAAATAAAACATGTTATTAGAAATGAAAGTCCCAAGCCCTGGGGAGTCTATATCAGAAGTAGAAATCGCAGAATGGTTAGTTGAAGATGGTGATTATGTCGATAAAGATCAGCCTATTGCAGAGATAGATTCTGATAAAGCTACCTTAGAACTGCCTGCTGAAGAAAGTGGCACCATCAAAATTGTTGTTCATAATGGAGAAACTGTTTCTGTAGGTGATGTAGTATGTATTATTGATACTTCTAAAAAGGGAAAGGGGAGGTCCGCTTTAACTAAAGAAATAGTTTCAACAAAACCAAAGGAAGCCGCAGAATCTAACTCATCGATATCTCCATCAACTATAGAGCTAGAAAAAGCAACTCCATTAGCTTCTGCTATGATTAGTAAACATGATATTCCAGCAGAACAATTAAAAGGGACTGGAAAAGCAGGGAAAATTACTAAAAATGATGTGTTAGGTGTTATAACTAATATCTCAGTTGATGGTCCTAGAGGCACTTCTACTAAAAAGATGTCTTCATTGAGGAGAAAAATTGCACGAAGATTAGTATCCGTCAAAAATGAAACAGCTATGCTTACTACTTTTAATGAGGTAGATATGACTGAAATTTTTGTGATTAGAAAGGAATATAAAGAAGAGTTTAAGGAAAAATATGGTGTTGGATTAGGCTTTATGTCTTTCTTTACTAAGGCAGTTACTACTGCTTTAAAAGATTTTAAGGACGTAAATGCAATGATAGATGGAGATAAAGTAATCCATCATAATTATACAGACATAGGCATTGCGGTAAGTGCTCCAAAAGGATTAATGGTTCCTGTTCTTAGAAATGCTGAACTAATGAATTTTCAGGAAATAGAATTAGAGATTAAGCGTTTAGCAATAAAAGCAAGAGATGGAAAAATTACGATTAATGAAATGTTAGGAGGAACTTTTACTATTACAAATGGAGGAATATTTGGATCTATGCTTTCTACGCCTATAATTAACCCCCCACAGTCCGCAATATTAGGAATGCATAATATTGTAGAACGACCAGTTGCGCTTGAGGGTAAGGTTAAGATTAGACCGATTATGTATGTTGCACTTTCTTATGATCATAGGATTATTGATGGTAAAGAATCAGTAGGATTCTTATGTAGAGTAAAAGAATGTTTGGAAGATCCTACTACACATTTGATGGATGGAGATGTGAGAAAGACTCTAGAGTTATAAAGAGTTAATTAGGAATCTTTTGATTATACTTCCCAAGTATTACCTGATTGTAATAGGTCATCTACATTATTAAAAGCGCTATTTTTTTTCTCATATTTTAATTGTGAGACGATTTCGCTATCAAAGGTAGGTCTATTTACATTTCTGATAATACCAAGAGCAATAGGAAATAAAGGAGGTCTCATACGAGCTAGCATAGCATGTAAAGTTGGATCTTGTTCTTTTGAATTATGGACTAAGATATGATCTTCATTTATCCCGTTTTCACCAATAGTAACAATTTCTAATTTAAATCCATTTAGCTGTATCCCTTTATTCATTTCAGAGCCAAATATCATTGGTTTTCCATGCTCTAATATAAGCTGATGATCTTTTTTAACATCTTTTGCAGTTATATTTGAAAAAGTTTTATCATTAAAAATTACACAGTTTTGTAAAATCTCAATTAATGATGTTCCTCTATGTCCTTCTCCTTCTATAAAAATTTGCTGCATTAACTTTGGATTAGTATCTACTACTCTTGCAAAGAATGATGCTTGTGCTCCAATAGCTAAGTCTGATGGAGAAAAAGGTTCGTCAGTAGTGCCGTGAGGATTTGATTTTGTTTGTATACCTTTTTTAGAAGTAGGCGAAAATTGCCCTTTTGTTAATCCATAGATCTCGTTATTAAAAAGAAGAATGTTAATGTCAATATTTCTTCTGAGTGCATGTATGAAATGGTTTCCCCCAATAGCTAAAGCATCTCCATCTCCTGTAATTTGCCAAACACTAAGATTTGGATTAGCAAGTTTTATTCCCGTGGCAAAAGCAGGAGCTCTGCCATGTATAGAATGAAAGCCATAGGCTTCCATATAATATGGAAAACGAGAAGAACATCCAATGCCAGAAATGAAAACAAAGTCTTCTCTTTTTCTTTCTAGATTGGGTAGTGCTTTTTGAATGGATCTCAATATTGCATAGTCTCCACATCCTGGACACCACTTTACTTCTTGATCGCTTGTAAAATCTTTATTTGTTAAATGTTCCATATTACTTTTTTAATAAAGTTCTAAAATGAGATTCTAACTCTAAAGTTGTGAATGGAAGTCCTTGTAGCTTATTATATTGTTTAAACACCTTTCCTTCAAAATTCATCCGTAAATAATTTGCAAACTGCCCTGAATTTAATTCGCAAACAACAATGGTATTATATTTTTTTAGTAAAGAAGCAGTATTTTTAGGTAAAGGTTTTATATAGTTAAAATGAATTAATGCAATACTCTCCCCTTCACTAATAAGATTATCTACAGCAGAGTATAAAGATCCGTATGTCCCTCCCCATCCAATTACTAATAAATCGGCTGATTTTCCCCCAAATACCTCTTGATTTGGAATAATTTCTGCTATTCTTTTTATCTTCTCTTCCCTTATTGAGCACATCTTTTCATGGTTTTCGGGGTCATAGGATACATTTCCAGTAATATGTTCTTTTTCTAACCCTCCTAGCCTGTGTTCTAGTCCTTTTGTGCCTGGTATGGCTAGTTTTCTTGCAAGAGTTTTTTTATCTCTTAAATAAGGCTGATATTCTTTTCCTTCTTTTGCAATATTAGGAAGTATATCTGGCATATCTTTAGTTGACTTTATCTTCCAAGGTTCTGCTCCATTTCCTAAATACCCATCTGAAAGTAATATTACAGGAGTATTATGCTCCAATGTAATTTTTGATGCCATATAAGACCAGTCAAAACAATTAGCTGGCGTAGAGCTCGCTAATATGACTACAGGGCTTTCTCCATTTCTTCCAAATAGGGCTTGAAGTAAGTCTGATTGCTCTGTTTTTGTTGGTAATCCTGTAGAAGGGCCTCCTCTTTGCACATCTACTACTACTAAAGGTAATTCAGTCATGACAGCTAATCCTATAGCCTCTCCTTTTAGTGATAATCCAGGACCTGAAGTAGTTGTAATTCCTAAATTCCCAGCAAAACTGGCTCCTATTGCAGAGCAAATACCTGCAATTTCATCTTCTGCCTGAAATGTTTTTACACCTAAATTTTTATATTTAGCTAGTTCGTGTAATATATCAGATGCCGGAGTGATTGGATAAGATCCCAAGAAAAGTTCTTTTCTTGCTTTTTCAGCAGCTGCTAAAAACCCCCAGGCTAAAGCTTGATTTCCCATGACATTTCTGTAAGTTCCTTTTCTTAGGCTTGCAGGAAGCACAGTGTAAGATGAGGTTAAAGCCTCAATAGTATCCGCAAAATTATAACCAGCATGCATAACCTTGATATTTGCTTCAACAATTTCTGGTCTTTTAGAAAATTTCTTTTTTAGAAAGGTTTCTGTTTGTGTCATGGGTCGATTAAACATCCAATAAACTATTCCTAGTGCAAACATGTTCTTAGATCTGCCAATACTCTTTCCTTCTATACCAGAATTTCTTAAGGTTTCTCTTGTAAGTTTAGTTATTGGAGCTTGAATAATGTTAAAGCCTTCAAATGAGTTATCTTCTAATGGTGAATTTTCATATCCTGCTTTCTCTAAGTCTTTTTTAGTAAAGGAGTCAATATTAACAATGATAGTTCCTCCTTTTTTAATCCAATTTTTATTTGCTTTTAGTGCTGCAGGGTTCATTGCTACTAATACATCTGCAATATCTCCTGGAGTATTTATATCAATTCTTCCAATATGTATCTGAAAACCTGAAACTCCAGCAACTGTGCCTTGAGGAGCTCTAATTTCTGCAGGAAAATCAGGAAAAGTAGCTAAATCATTTCCTAAAATAGCAGAAGTATCGGTAAATTGAGTTCCTGTAAGTTGCATTCCGTCTCCAGAATCTCCAGCAAATTTAATTACTACTTTCTCTAAATCAATGACTTTCCTATTATTCCCCTCCATTAGTTAGCTTACAGTAAAAAGATTAACAAAAGCAAAAATACAAAGCTTACTTGTACTTTTATAGTTATTACTTAGTTTTTTATACCTAATTTAGATTCAGAATAAATTATATCTGCATGTTTTATGATATATAAAAAGATATATTTTTGTATTTTAATATTAGTAAACTAAAAAAATGGCAATTAAAATTACTGATGATTGTATTAATTGCGAGGCTTGTGAGCCTGAATGTCCTAATAATGCAATCTATGCTCCCGAGGAAACATGGAAATTCTCAGATGGGACTACTTTTCAGGATGATGAAGAACATGAACCTTTTTCAGATGAGTTCTTTTATATAGCTACAGAAAAATGTACAGAATGTAAAGGATTTAATGATGAGCCAGCTTGTGCTGCAGTTTGTCCGGTAGATTGCTGTGTTGATGATGAAGATAATGTTGAAACGGAGGAGGAATTATTAGATAAAAAAGAGAAATTACACAGTTAAAGCATAATATTACTCTCGTTATTATTCTGCGAAGAAGTATCTAAAATCAATTGTTAAAAAATTTCCAAGCATATCTAATGAGAAGTTTTGAGTTTCATTAAAGAGGCTAGTATTATTGCTAAATTCAGGATAAATTTTTCCTATAGCTTTCCAAGGCCTATGTAGACTTGTTCCAAAGTAGTAGTCTCCTTTATTTTCTGTCCTGTATTCCATTCCAATATTAGCTAATAAAGCTTCATATCCCCCATTTTTTCTTATAGTATTTTGAGTATAATATTTAGTTTCTCCATAAGATAAAATATCTGATGCCAATATATTATAAGAAACACCAAAAGCTACATTTAAATACCAATATTTTTTTATCTGAACATAAGTTAGTAATTGTACTGGAAGCTCATAAGATCGCATTCCAAATGTTGTAAAATCAGTTAGATTAATATTGCTATTAGTTATAGAAAGCTTAAAATTTCTTTCTATATAATTAAGGCCTGATTCTAAGAAAAAAGTTTTATTTATTCTATGCCTGACAATCATTCCAAATGAGTTGCTGTATTTTGGATCCAGTTTAAACTTATAATCACCAGATTCTTTAATAATTTTAGCAGAATTAAAATATGCTGCTGGTATTATAGGCTTGTATTGTAATCCAAATTTAGTTCTTGTATCTTGCGACTTTGCATTAAGAATAAAAAAAAAGAGTATAAGTAAAAGAAATCTATTCTTCATTTGCAATCACTTCAATGTTTGGGTTTAATTTTTCTTTTAATAATGCTTCTATTCCTCCCTTAAGAGTGCTAGTTGCTGATGGACATCCACTACAGGCTCCTTTTAAATCTACACAAACAATATCATCTTTATAATAATTTAATGTTATTGCTCCTCCATCTGCTTCTACTGCTGGTTTTATGTATTGATTTAATATTGCTTCTACTTTTTTTTCTTCCGAAGAGAATTCTTTTAAGGGTTCTATTTTTGATTTTGTTTCTTTTCTTTTCTCAGATGAAATGTGCTCTGTATAATTTTTAATGCCATTATCATTTAAATGATTAGTAATAAATGCCCTAAGTTGCATAGCAATATCTTCCCATGCAATAGTATTTTCTTTTGAGATGGAAATAAAATTAGAACTTAGATATATACTTTTCACAAAAGGAAATTTTAGTAATTCCTCAGCGATTGATATTCCCATTGCTTGTTCCATTGTTGATATTTCAATACTTTTATCAGCAAGCATTCTATTTGCAACAAATTTCATTACTTCTGGATTTGGAGTGCTCTCTGCATATATACTATACATCATATTTTTTATTTTTGACAAAAATACAAACTAATAAGCTATGGCATTAATAAAAAGCGTAAAAGGTAGATCCCCAATTTTTGGAAAGGAGGTATTTCTTGCTGAAAATGCAACTGTGGTAGGGGAAGTAGAAATGGGAGATAATTGTAGTGTTTGGTTTTCAGCAGTAGTAAGAGGAGATGTTAATTCAATTAAAATTGGAAATAAAGTAAATATCCAAGATGGAGCAGTAGTCCACTGTACATATAAAAAAGCAGCTACTATAATTGGCGATAATGTGTCAATTGGACATAATGCTTTAGTGCATGGGTGCACGATTTATGATAATGTCCTAATTGGAATGGGAGCAATAGTTATGGATGGAGTTGTGGTAGAAAGCAACTCAATTATTGCGGCTGGAGCAGTAGTTCTAGAAGGGACTCATATAAAGTCAGGTACAATTTATGCAGGAGTCCCAGCTAAGAAAATAAAAGACTTAAAGCAAGAACAAACAGCTAGTTTAATCAACGGAATATCTGAGAATTATATAGTGTATTCTTCTTGGTTTTGAGTGCTAAATAAAAAGACTCACCTCCTCTAATTTAAGATCTTCTTTAAAAAAGAACTTTGCACTTTTTTCAAATGATACAGTGTAATTAGAAACATAAAAATGATGTTCTTTATCTGATTTGGTACTCAATAGACTATTCTTTTTTAATGTATTCTTAATATGTTGTGCTACAATATAAGCAGAGTCAATTACATTTATTTTCCCTTTGTAATAATTGCTAATCTCATTATGTATTAGAGGATAATGTGTACATGCTAAAATGAGATGGTCAATATTATTAAGTATAGGATTTGATAGATAATTATTAATTATTGTATGGCTAATTTCTTCATTAATAAACCCTTCTTCTATCATAGGAGCAAGAAGAGGCGTGGCTAATGAATTAACATTAGCATTATTGCATAACCTCTTAATCTTTTTTTCATAGACTTGTGAGCGAATTGTAGCTTTAGTTCCGATGACCCCAATATTATAGTTAGAACATACTTCAACTATTTCAGTAATAACAGGGTCAATAACATTAAATATAGGAATTCCTTTACATATATTGTAGATATTATTATCAGCAACTGATGAGGCGGAGTTACATGCGATCACAATGATTTTACATCTCTTTTTTACTAAGAAAGATATGATCTTTTTACTAAAATTTTGTATTGCTTCTTTTGATTTTTCTCCATAAGGGAGGTGCTCCGTATCGCCAAAATAAATGATTTTCTCATTGGGTAATACTTTTTTAATAGCATTAGCGACAGTAAGTCCTCCAATTCCAGAATCAAAAATACCAATAGGAGAGTTTCTCATTAGAAGAAATTATAAAAAGATTAACTGGTACAGCTTTATGGATTATAGTCCTAATTTCTTTTTTACAAGAGATAATACATTTTCACTTTCTTTTGCATATAAGATTGACCCTGCACTTTTATCAAATATATAAGTAAAGTTGCCTTCATTAGCTACATCTTCAATAGCTTTTCTCGCCTTAGTTAATATTGGCTCTAATAGCTCTTGTTCTTTAGCTTGTAAAGATTGTTGTGCATTCTGCTGGAATGCTTGAATTCTTTGCTCTAATCCAGTAATTTCTGCAATTTTATCTTGTTTGACTAAATCTGTATAAGTCGCCTCATTTGATTGGAATTCTTGAAGACTTTCTTGATATTCAGCAGTCATTGAACCTAACTGAGCTTCTAAGCTTTTTGCAAAATTTGCTATTTCATTTTCTGCAGTTTTTCTTTCAGGCATTAATATTAATAACTCTTGCGAATCAATATAGCCAAATTTTTCTTGAGCAATTGTACTTAAAGTTAAAAAACTTAATAATGTTAGGAATGTGATTTTTTTCATTTTTTTGTATTTTTTGTTATTTAATAAAATTATTAGTAGCCCATTAATTCAAGAACCTTATCTGATTTGTCTAGATTATTATTTTTATAAAGCATAATTAAATCACTTGAACTATCAAATATGACTTGGTATTTGTTATTAGCAGCTAATTGTTGTATTGCATCATGAACCTTGTCTTGTATAGGCTTTACTAGTTCCTGCCTTTTTGAATAAAGCTCTCCCTCAGGGCCAAAGTATCTTTGTTGTAACTTCTTAGCATTATTTTCTTTATTAATAATAGCTTCTTCCCTCTTTTTCTTCATTTCGTTGGTAAGTAAAACCTGCTCTTGTTGGTATGCTCTATACATTTTTTCTACATCTGCATATTGGATCTCAATTTCTTTTTGCCAGTCAGAAGATAATGCATCTATTTTGTCCTGTGCTTGTTTAAACTCGGGCATCCTATTAAGAATATAATCCGTATCTACATACGCAAATTTTTGTGCCTGTGAGGATGTGATTGTAAAGAAACTTACAGCAAGAGTTAAAAATATTTTTTTCATAATCTTTTTTTAAGAGTGTACAAATCTAATTAAAATTGTTGACCAATAGAAAAATGAAACTGTCCTCCATTTGCATCTGGCCATTCAGGGATGTCATCAAGCCCCCATCCATAGTCGAGCCCCATTAGCCCAATCATTGGGAGCATTATTCTGACACCAAATCCAGTTGATCGTTTTACAGCAAACGGATTAAAGTTGTCAAAATTGTCCCATGCATTACCAGCTTCTAAAAATCCAAGAGCATATACTGTTGAACTAGGATTTAAGCTAATTGCATATCTTAACTCAGTAGTATATTTATTATAAATCGTAGCTCCAGTTTGTGGAGAAACCTTGTTATTCTCATAACCTCTTAATGAAATTAATTCTCGTCCATCAAACTGATATCCCATACCACTCATTCCGTCTCCACCAACGTAGAATCTTTCAAAAGGAGCAACGCCTAGTTTATTATTATAAGCCCCTAACAATCCCATTTCTATTCTGGTGTTGAGCACTAATTTATCAGTAAATGCTGAAAACCAGGACGACTTAAATCTCCATTTATAATATTCAATCCAATTATATTTTTCTTGCTCGCTTAAAGTAGAATAATCATCTATTCCATCAAACATGGAGTAAGGTGGCGTTACTTTTAAACTTAATGAGAAATTTGATCCTGTTCTTGGATAAATTAATTGATCAACAGAATTTCTGCCTAAATTAATATTATAATTTATATTATTTGAAAACCCATTCTCAAAAATAAAGAAACGGGTTGAATTAGTCATTTTATACTGAAGAAAATTTATCCCATTATATAGAGTAAAATAATCATCTGGATATTTTAATCTTTTTCCAATACCTAATGTTAATCCTGTAATTTCTGTTGAGCCTGAAGACTCGCTAGACATGATAGATTTATAAAGAGATACTGTTAAAGAATTTGGTTTCTTACCTCCTAACCAAGGCTCAGTAAAGGAAATGTTATAATTTTGATAATAAGTCCCATTAGAAGAGGCAGTAAGCGATAATCTTTGCCCATCGCCAGAAGGAAGAGGAGTCCACTTATTTTTCTTAAATATGTTTCTAGTTGAGAAATTATTAAAGGTAAGCCCTAGAGATCCTACAACCCTTCCAGCACCCCAGCCACCTTGCAGCTGTATCTGATCTGATGACTTTTCTTCAACAATATAAGTAATATCGACCTCATTTCTTGCAGGGTCTGGATCTACTTTTACATCAAATTTTTCTGGATTGAAATATTGCATTTGAGCAAGTTCTCTTTGAGAACGCATAATATCAGAACGTTTGAATAGATCGCCAGGCCGAGTTCTTAACTCTCGCATAATAACATGATCATTTGTTTTTGTATTACCTTTAACCATGACTTTATTTACTCGAGCTTGTTTCCCCTCATAGATTCTAATTTCAAGATCTATTACCCTTTCATTTGCTGCAATTTCAACCGGTGTCGCATTAAAAAATAAATAACCATCATCAAGATATAATGAACTAATGTCTGTCCCCTCAGGGCTGCCAAATAAACGAGTATCTAAAATAGATTGATTAAAAACATCTCCATCTTTTATTCCTAATTGTCGTGATAATTCTTCTGAGGTATAGACAGTATTTCCTGCGAAAGTGATATTTCCAAATTTATATGGCTCTCCTTCATTTATTTCTATCTCAATAGTAAGTGTATTATCACTATTCATGTAAGTTGTATCATCTTTAATTTTAGCATCACGATACCCTACCTCATTATATTTTGCGATAATATTCTCCTTATCTGCTTCATAGTTTTTATCAATAAATTTTGAAATCTTCCAGAATCTCCAGAAACTTTTTGTTTTTGTTTCCTTCATACTTTTTTTCAATTTATAATTACTAATTGCATAAACTGTATCATCTCTATTAATAAGAGTTTTTTTCGTATTTACAATTTTCCTTCTTCCTTTGACAATAATATCTTTAATTTTAACTTTCCCTTGCTTACTAATATTAAAGATTAGATTTTCAGAATTAGCCATTGAGGTATCAGCAGTAGTTAAATAACCAACCGAGACATTGTAGAATCCTTTATTAATGTAATACTTTTTAATGATGTTAATACTATTATTAATTAGGTTTTGAGTTAAAACCTTCCCTCGTATTAATTTTAGCTCTTCTTTTAATGTAGTAATATCAGATTTTTTTACTTTTTTCCCCTTAAATTTAAATTTTGAAAGCCTTTTATGTTCTTTTAGATTGACGGTTAAGAATACAGTATTTTCTACTATTTTATCAATAGAGATATCTACGTCAGAAAACAGTTCTTGCTCCCAAAGCTTTGTAATGGCTGAGGTAATATCATCCCCAGGGATCTTAATAGTCTCTCCAACCGATAGTCCTGTAATTGCAATCAGAGTGCTATTGTTTAGATTATCCGCTCCATTAATCATTATTGACCCAATTGTATAATTTTTTGGATTGGAATAATCAATTGTGTTATTCGTTTGAGCAATAATAACTAGAGGAATCAAGAGTAAGATGAATAATATACTTTTTTTCATAATCATAATCTTAATCTTCTAATTGTTCTGTTGTTCTGCCAAATCTCCTTTCTCTTTTTTGATAATCTAATATTGCATCTTCTAAGTTATTTCTTCTGAAATCAGGCCATAGAGTTTCCGTAAAAAATAATTCGGAATAAGCAATTTGCCAGAGTAAGAAATTACTTATTCTATATTCGCCACTTGTTCTAATTAGTAATTCAGGGTCAGGAACGTTGTTTGTAGTAAGATATTGTTCGAACAGATCTTCATTTATAATACTAGGGCTAATATTCTCTAAGAGCATATTTTTGGTTGCATTTACTATATCCCATCTTCCGCTATAGCTAAGTGCTAGCGTTAGTGTCATCCTGGTATTATTTTTTGTTCTCTCAATAGCTGCTAATAATTCTTTTTTTGCTTTATCTGGGAGGCTATTAGTATCTCCAATAGTATTTAATTGGATATTGTTTTTCATGAGAGTCTTAGTTTCCTTATTTATTGCGGAAACTAAGAGATTCATAAGAGCATTTACTTCAGTTTTTGGTCGGCGCCAATTTTCTGTAGAGAAAGCATAAAGTGTTAGAAATTCAATACCAATCTCCGCAGCAGCTTCAACCGTATCTCTTACGGCTTCAATGGCATGATTATGTCCAAACATCCTTATTTTTCCTTTAGATTTTGCCCAACGTCCATTGCCGTCCATAGTAATGGCAATATGTTTTGGTAAATATTTTTGGTCTATTTGGGTCATCTAAGATTTGCGAATTAAAAATCGCAACCTTTAGCATTGTTGTTTAATTTAAATGAGAGAGTAATACCTACAAAAGAGTACCAATCTTTTTTGCTAGGCTCTCCTCTTTGCTGTCCTATTGTATGTGTGCCTGATGGATCAGATAGATATATAGCATCAGCACTCATCTCAATTGGATGAGAATCCCCCCCCCCGCCTGGGTAGGTAGTACTAACATCGTCTAAATAATCAGTAAATGTTTTTCTCGCACTATATTCAAAAATAATATTAAAAGATTTGTTGACAGCAATCTTTACTCCTCCCCCTAAAGGAATTGAGAATTGAATGAGCGAGTATTTCTCTTTATCTGGGAATTTAGTTGTCCCTTGTCCTTCAGTTCCTAATTCTTGTAAATCTAACCATTCTCCATTCTTATTTTCAGCTTGTGGATTAAAATGAAAAATTGATACGCCTGTATAAATAAAAGGAGTCCAAGTGTATAAAGGATTGCCAGGTTGGTATGGTAAAAAATTAAATTCTAATTGACCAGAAAGTTCATAAACAGGTGATCTAAAATGGAGTCCTCTATTTGCAGCTATTGAATCATTAGATTTTTCCTCTTCAGACCTTAAATTAAGATAAAGAACTTCAGCTTTATATACAAATCTTTTGTCAACGTTTTCTCTAATAATCAGGCCTGTAGCTCCTGAAGATTGATAAAAATGAGAAGTATTTAGGTCTCCAAGATAGTAGGATGCCCCTAATACGACTCCAATCTCAGTATTTGGCTTGAATTGCTGAGCTTTTGAGTTAATTCCAAAAATAAGAATAGCTATTAAGCTGAGAGTTATTTTATGAGTAAATCTTTTTATGATCATGATATTATCAATAATCTGCAAATATAGATATTTTGCACTTTTATAGTTAATTATTAACTTCTTTTATCTAAGCCCCACATTAGCTTGTTTCTGATAGTAGCCGTAAAAGAATTGTTTTGAGGTTCTATTAGTTTAATCTTAAAAGGTGCTTTTTTGATAATAAGTTCAGTTTGACTATCAAATGCTCTTGCTCTTGAATCTAGAGATACCAATGCCAGCTGATCTCTATCTTCTACTTTTAATCTTATTTCACTAGAATCAGATATAACAATAGGCCTTACATTTAGATTATGTGGAGCATTTGGGGTGATAATAATATTATTTGTTCCTGGCATAATAATAGGTCCACCACAACTCAATGAATATCCTGTGGACCCAGTTGGAGTAGAAACTACTACCCCGTCAGCCCAATATGTGTTTAAGAATTCACCATCAACAAATGCATCAACTCGAATCATTGAAGACGTGTCTTTTTTTGATATAGTAACATCATTTAATGCAAAGTTTTTGTCTTTGAATAATTTGTTTTCTGTTTCTAATGTAAGTAAAGTACGTTTATTTATTTTGTAGTTGTCTTTTAATATATCATTTATTGCATCATCAATTTGATCTGAAGATACGCTAGATATAAACCCTAGTCTCCCAGTATTAATCCCCATTATTGGGATGTTGGCATCTCTTACAAAAGTGACAGCTTTTAGTAAGGTCCCATCTCCTCCAATGCTGAATAAGAAATCTGCATTTTCTTTAAGTGATTTATGTGAGTTAAAAGTACTGACATCTTTTTTAAACCTGATATTGTTTTGTAGAAAAGAGTTAAATTTTTCTTCAACTGTTATTTTAATATGTTCATTTTCAAGCTTCTTGATTAAGTGTTGAACATACTTGCTAAGATGCTCAGGATATGGGCTTCCAATGATTGCAATTGTCATAATTTATTTTTTTGATCCAAAAGGATTTGAAAAATGTAAAAATACGCCTTTTTCTCCTAAATGGTTTATTGAGTACTCAATTCTTAAAATTTTATCATAATAAGTCACATAATCTAGGGCAACACCTTTCCCCCATAATAATTGACTGTCCATTAGGTTAGTCTTTGTATTTGGGTAATCATAAATATAGCCCATATCTGAAAAGATGCCAAGGTAGATTGAATAATGTGATTTTTTGAACTGCTTCATTTTGACATAAGGAATGTCAAAATTTGTTTTTTCTATGATTGCATATTTTAAAGCAGTTTTACTTAGCCAAAATTGTTGCCCATCTATAACATAATGCTCATATCCTCTCACGTAATCAATAAATCCAAACCCTTCTTGTGAAAAATAAGGCATTTGATTCTCAGAAGATAATTTGAATTTAAAACTTGTACCTAAGAAAACTCGTTCTTTTGGCTCTAAATATTTTTCTCCCGTAAGTTTAAGTTCAAAATTTTCTACAGGGCTGCTTCCATTGAAATATTTTGAAGCTTCTAATTCTATAAAGTATCCATTTAAAGGGTAGATGGTATAATCCCTATGTTCATTCGTAAATTGATATCCTGTTTTAAAGTATGATCCAGAATTTTGGCTGTTACTAAGATAATTTGGATTTATAGTTGTAATACTATCAGATATGATAGACTGGAAGTAATAGAATTTTAATTTATGTTTTTTGTGTAGGTTTTTTCTATATAGGAACTCAATATTAATACTATAATCTTTTGATGTATAATTCTCAGTTTCTTCATAATAGATTAGCTCATTTTGTAGTGTATTGTAGAAAGTTTTCTTTCTTCTGAAAAGCTCTAAGTTTGTATTTATACCAATTGTTTTCTTCTTATTAAAATAAGGTAATTGATATGAAAATAAATAATGCTCTTTAAATCCTCTCCTTATTTTAAATTGTAATAATTCATTCCGACCTCTAAAGTTTTCCCAATTAAAGAATATCCCATAATTTAACCTTGAAAAGTCAGAGTAATGATTTGTTTTGAATTCATTCCACCACGTATTAAAATTTCTTTCTGAAATTTCAATAATAGGATATGGCCAAAAATACCATCTTTCTATTACAGTAATTAAAATAGTATTTTTATCTCTTTGAATATTGATAAAATTAAAGAGCTCTAAGTTCTGAAGATTCTCTGTGCTTTCTTGCATTTTTTTCTCTAAAATAGGCACGCTATAACTCTCTCCTTTATTAAAAGACAGCTCTCTTTCAATTACCTCATATTTTGTAATGATGTTCCCTTTTACTTGAATATTATTTATTGTAATATGATTTTGTCCGAATGCACAACAATAATAGAATAGTATTAGCACTACTAGAAAATTTTTCATCTTATGGATTCAGGAATCTCATTAATGATTCATACCTTTCTAAAAAATCACCGTCAGCTTCTTCTTCTTTATAAGAAGCACTGACAGTATATTCACGCCTTTCAAAATCTTTGATAATTGCAGTGATATCTTGTTTATTAAGCTTTAAAGTGACCTCAATATCTTTTGAGTTATGTTTTGAGATGATGTATGAGCTTAATATTTTTGCATCATTACTTTCAATAATACTTGCAATCTCGGTTAAAGAGTAATCATGATGATTCATTTCTAAGACAATTACTCCACCAACAGATTGAATCGTTGCTGATTTTGCAATTGTATACATTAGTTTTCGGTTTGTGATAACACCTTTATATTGGTTTTCTTCATCTAGAACTGGCACAATAGATAAGTTGTTTTTTTCTAAAACTTCAATAATATCAAATAAATGCTGATTGTATTTTACATGAGGTGACGCTAAATTATTTAAATGCTCCTCAATATATTCTTCTGGGGATTCCCAGTTCATAATCTCTTTATCTGAAACTACTGCTAGAAAGTAGTTATTTTTAACAATAGCAAGGTGATGTACTCTGAATTGATCCATCATCTCTAAAGCTCTTGCTCCATTTTCTTGAGGATGGATACTTTCAATAGTTGAAGAAATAAGTTTGTTAGCTTGCATTATGCAAAGATACTATTTTTTACTTTTGCTATTAATTATGACTAAGTTAAGCGTTAACATAAATAAGATAGCAACTATACGTAATGCTCGAGGTGGAGATATCCCAAATCTTGTAGAGACAGCTATTAATTGTCAGAAGTTTGGCGCTGATGGTATTACAGTGCATCCAAGGCCTGACGAAAGACATATTACAAAAAAGGATGTTTTTGATATCAAGCCAATTATTAAAACTGAGTTTAATATAGAAGGATATCCTTCTTCAGATTTTATAAAAATGGTTCTTAAAGTAAGGCCGGAACAAGTAACCTTAGTGCCAGATGGTCCTGATGTAATTACCTCTTGTGCAGGTTGGGATACGATAAAGTTTAAGGATTATCTAAAAGAGATAATTAGTGTTTTTAAGGCTGATGGTATTAGAACGTCTATTTTTATAGATCCTAAGATAGAGATGATAGAAGGAGCAAAGATTTGTGGAACTGATAGGGTTGAGCTTTACACAGAAGAGTATGCTAGTAATTATTTTTTAAATAAAGTAAAGGCAATTCAACCGTATGTTTTAGCAGCAAAGAAGGCCATAGAATTAGGTGTTGGAATAAATGCAGGACATGATTTAAGTTTAGAGAACTTAGATTTCTTTGCAAAAAATATTCCAAATTTGAAAGAGGTTTCTATTGGTCATGCACTTATAAGTGATGCAATTTACTTAGGATTGGAGAACACTATTCAAATGTATAAGCGACTTTTATAGGTGAGGCTTTATTCAAAGATATATGGAGATAAAAATAAGGACTTAATAATCCTTCATGGTCTTTTCGGGATGAGTGATAATTGGAATACTCTTGGTAAGCAATTTTCAAAAAATTACAGAGTTCATCTTATTGATCTGCGGAATCATGGCCGATCACCACATTCTCAGGAATTTAATTATGATGTAATGTGTTCCGATATCTTAGAATATATTCAGATTAATGACATTAACAAGCCTATTCTTTTAGGGCATTCTCTAGGTGGTAAAGTAGCAATGAAATTTGCTTTTACATATAAGGATAAAATAGAGAAATTAATAGTTGCTGATATAGCTCCAAGGAGATATGATACTGATTTTGCAGAGAAGGTGTTACAAACATTATATAGATTGCCTTTAGAAAATTTTGAGAAAAGAGAGGAAATAGATGAGACACTTTCTAGTATCTATAGTGATAGAGGAATGAGATTGTTTTTAATGAAAAATTTGTTTAGAAATGAAAATAAAGCATTTGATTGGCGATTTAATTTAAATGTACTTTTAGACAACGTAACTAATATACAAGAAGCAGATTTTATTAAAGGTATTTGTGATACGCCTACTCTTTTTATGAAAGGTGGAGGTTCAAGTTATATAACTAGTGAAGATGAAGTAATCATTAAAAAACATTTTTCTAATTGTAGTATTGTAACAATTGAGGATGCAGGGCATTGGCTACATGCAGAAAATCCAGAAGAATTCTATGATGAAGTTATGCGATTTTGCTTAATTTAGATGAGAGTTAAAAGAAATTAGAATTTAATAATCTCTCCTTCTGTAGCTAAATTAAATCCTTTCCCTAGAACATCTTTCTGTGCACTACTTTTTTCTATTAACAATGGATTAGTATGATTAAAATGAATAAAGTATACCTTCCTCCTGTCTTTTTTTGATAGAGTAGAAAAAAGCTCTATACTCTCTTCTACAAAAGGATGTGGAATTTCACTCATATCCCGTTTGAGTTCTCCATTTTTATAAAAAGTAGCATCTAGAAATGCATAATCTACTTTTTGTATAATCTGAGTGATACTATTTTCCCATTTTCCCCATTTGTCAATATCTGGTATAAAAATTAAAGCTTTGTTATTTATTACAATTTTATAGCCTACAGTTTCAGAAAACTCATCTCTATGAGGGACTAAGAAAGGCTTTATTTGAATATTTTTATTTAAGTAAACAATAGAATCAGCTGCAAGTTTTTTAAGGCTAATATTTTCTAAATTTATTAGTTGGCTCCATGGACCATTTTGTTTTAGAAAAGAACTCATTTTTGGCATTGCAAAAACAGGAACTTCTTTAGCTCCTATTGCCTCTCTTCCTAGATGCATAAGACCTGTATAGTGTCCTATATGCGCATGAGTTAGTAAGATTCCATCTAATTTTTCAGTGCCTGTTTTACTTTTAAGAAGCTGGAGTTGGTTTTTGAAATTTGGAGTAGCATCAATAATCCACTGTTCTTTTGTTGTTGGATCTATAATTGCTAAACATGAGGTCATTCGTTGTAGTTTTGAGTTCTCCCAGGCTATTTTACAACAGGATTTTGTGCAATTCATTTGGGGGTAACCTGCATCTTGAGCAATTCCTAAAACCATTATATAAGGTGTTTTTAGATTTTCTTCTTGATCTGCGGAACAAGAAATAAATACTATTATTAGAAGTAATATAGCAGGTCTCATTTTATTATTTTTTCAAAACAATGGTATTTATTTTTATTTGGCTTTAAGTCAATCGTTCCTAATTCTTTATATCCCAACTTCTTGTAAAATAGTATAGCTTTTGGATTGCCTGAATACGTGTCTAGTCGTATAGATGTTAATGCTCTTTCTCGTATTAATTCCTCTGCAAATAACATTAATTTTTTCCCAATTTTTTTACTCCATAACTCCTCTTTAACTGCTAACCTGTGTACAACTAAGAAAGATGTTGATTTGTCTTGCCAATCAATATTTAAATAACTCTTATCTTGTTTCTGATCGATATTAATTCCTGCAATAATACCATCTTTATTTTCTGCAATATAATAGGTTTCAGATTCTAAATCTGAGGCTATAATTTCTTCATTAGGGTAGCTTTTGTCCCACTGATCAATGCTGTTTTTTATCATTCCTTTAATGCAAGAAGAATACATTTGCATGATTTCTGACAAATCTGATATTTGACCTTTTCGTATTATCATTCTATTAATAGATTACAGCCTCTTATATCTGCATTGTTAAATCGACCAAGCACTGAAAAGCTCCCATCATTAAATGTCTTCCCTAGATCTTCAGTAGCAATAAAAGGACATGAATATATATTTGCTAAATCTATTATATTTATTCCTCCAGTTTTATTGTCTCCTATTATTGATAATGGATCATTTATGTCTCTTATTAAGATTTTTTTCCATGATGGTGAGTTAAATATCCCGTTTCCTTTTGAGTAGCTTTGTGATAATAGTTCTGTCATTCCATATTCAGAATGAATATTTTCTAAAGAGAATGCAGATTTAAGTTTTTCATGCAGCTCTTCTTTTAGCATGTCTTTTCTGTTCCCTTTTGTGCCTCCCGTTTCAATAATAATCGTATTTTTAAGTTTTTGAGGAAATTCTTCAGCAAGGTCCAAGAGGGCATAACTAATGCCAAATAAAATTGTTTTTTGATTCGAATGTTCTAGTTTATTTAACTTTTTTGCAAGTTTAGTATAGTTGTTTAAGTAAAATCCACTATCTTGATTTTTACTTTTTGAGATTAGATCATCTATCATATAAATAAGTGACGATCCATTTTTTTCTCTATAATTAGGTAGTAATGATAAGATGCAGTAATCTGTAATATTGTCATAAAATAGTTCAAATGATTTCAGGTATGAATTTTGATATATTGAGAGATCAGCAACTAGATGTTTACTTTGCCGGCCTGTAGTTCCACTACTTGTAAAGATCCCTTCTGCTTTTCTGCTTTGACAAATAATTTGTTTTGATTTAAAGGTGCTAATTGGAAGGAATGGTATTTCACTAATATTAGCAGGTCTCTTGCCTTTTAATATTAATGGGGCATATTTTGCATAAATTCGGTTAGTCTTTATTTGATAATCAAACATGTCTAATGCAAGCTCTTCGAACTGAGCGTTATTTTGAATGTCAAAGATTCTATTTTGCATATTGCAAAATTATAGTTATAAATTTTTTCTGAAGAATATATATAAGATAAATCCAGTAATCAAGGCGAGAAATCCTTTTAATGCTCCTAATTCAGCTGTAATAATTGAAGCTTCTTGAAGCCAAGAAAATACAGCAAACATAATTCCAAACCCTGAAATTAAAAGCCATATTTCCTTATTGATATTTTTTTTCATAAGCTTCCTAGATTTAAACAAAAATAGCCCTACAAATGTAGGGCTATTTTATGAGTTTTTCACAAATTGAGTTTCGTATTAAAATTTATACTCTAAATTTAAGAATAAAGTGTTTTCAGCTTCAGAGTCCTCTGCAGCATCGGTCCATGTTTGCATGTTTAATGCAATTGTAACACCTTTTGTCATTTTTCTTTCAATTCCGTATACAGTATATGAGCCTGCTTGTGTTGTTTCTGAAGCATCATCATATCTTGCAAATAATTTATAGTTTTCAGCTATTTTATATGCTCCATATACTGACATCAACTGTTGTTCAGAGTCAAGTAAATTACCTGCATTTTGCATTATATTTTGTTCTGCTCCAATTGTCATATTGTCTGTTGAGTAAGCAATGGCAGCTGTTGTTATTGTTTGTGATGCGCTTGAATCGTCATAAGATGATCTTGGAGAGATGTCCTGATTTGCTCTTAATGAAATATTACCTATTTTATAAGTAATACCTAAACCTCCTCTAAATAATCCATTAGATGCTTGTGTTTTTTTATATCCTTCGCCATTTAAAACTTGCGCATCTAGGCTAATATTATCAGAGATTTTGTAATCTGCTGTTAGACCAAGATCTGCAGAATTTGCCCATTTATATTTATCCTGGGCAGATTTAGCAATATATCTTCTCCCCCATGCTTTTTCCATAAATTTAAAGTTTTTTGCCCCTACCATTCCAAAATTAAGATTTAAATTTTCAGAAGCACTCCATTTTAAAGAGGCGATTTTTAGAAATGCTGTATAAGCACTTCCGCTACTATTACTACCTACATCAAATGTTATTTTTGTAGAGAATTTCTCATCTATATTGTAAGAGTATCCTAAATATGCTCTTTTTAGTTCAAACTCTTTAAATGCTTGCTCTCCTTCTTCAGTAGATATGTCATAATTGAAGTTAGAGAAGATTTTGAGAGAAGGAGTTCCTTCTTGTGCACTTATATTCATTGATATAAGAAATGCACTACTAAGTAATAAGATGATTTTTTTCATAATTTTCTTTTAAAGTTAAATTTTAGTAAATAATATTTTGTTTTATAAGCCTATTTTTGAGAAGAACTTTACAATTCCTGAAGCAAATTCTTGTGGAATAGTTTCAAGCATTGATGATACTGTTAGTTGGTCATTTACTCCAATAGCAATAGCAATGGAAATTACTAATCCCAAAAGAGCATAAGTCATGTCTTTCAGCCCTAATTTGATAGCATGTAAGATGTTATTATCACCTGTTTTCATAATTGCCATACCTAATTCTCTTCCTGCTAGTAGCCCAATAAATACCCATGTTGTGCTCATAGGGACCTTCGAGTGTAACTTAAAGTAAAATAATATCACACAATAAATTAAATCAATTAAAGTTGCAAAACGAACATCTGTAACTACAGATTTTTCTGTTACAATTTTTTGAATTCTTCCTCCTTTATAATAAAGTAAAAGCCCTAATCCAATTACAACAATTGAGGTAAAGCCAATAAATTCTCCTGTATTCAAGCTTCTTGGTAGGTAGACTGCAATATTTGCAGCATCTTGCATAAGCCATACTGACCAAAGTGTCCCTGATGTAATCCATTGAGCTATCGTCCATCCAAATTTTGCTTCTCCTGTAAAGTGTTTTTTAGCTGCTTTAGCAACAAGTAAGAAGAAAAATAATCCCATTAAAAAGGATAAAATATATCCACTCATACTTTTTGCAAGTACTCCTCCAACAGCAGCTGGAGTTGCCGCAAAAGAGGTAAGAAGGATAAATGTAGTAGAGACAGGCATCCTTAGTCTAGTAAGAATTAATAAAAATATAGGAGCTGCAATTTGCAGGAAATGAAATTTTGTAGGTGCAATCTCAAATCCTTTAGAGGTTAATCTTCCATGGCTAACGTCTCCCGCTAAGGTTATCCAACTATAAAGCATTGTGAAAAAGAAAATTCCTCCAATGAAAATCCATAGGACCCACCATTTTTTATCTTGGTTTGACGCAATAAATGTTCCTATTGTTTGGATACTGTCATTTGCAATTGCTGCATAGGCTGCAAATATAAATCCTGCCCACATAGCATATTGCGGGTAAGGTGTTAAAAACATTGCTATAAGAAATGATATGCAAATGAATGCTAAAAATGATCTTTCTCCTTTTGGTAGCCAGACTACTTGAGGGTAGCCAAAGCCTTTTAGAATTTTCTTCATGTTAATTTTAAATTTTAGACAATAATAACTAGTTTGTTAATTCAGAATGTTAAATTTAGATTAAGAAAACAATATATAATTATTAAAAATATTTTTTAAAAAAAAGTACAGCCGTCAAAAACAACTATACTTTAAAGATCTTTAAGGTATCGCTAATTAAAATTATTAAAGAGCAGTAAAAAATACAGCGATCATTAAGGCTAAGTAAATAACAGCTGATAAATCTTTCTTTTGAGTAGTGCTTTCCATCTTTTTTGTTTTAAATTTAATGCAAAAATACATACAGATTATAGTTATCATGTTAATAAGGCATTATGTATATGTTAAGAAATTGTTAAGTATTGCTTTAATATAGCAAATCTTAATGAAAAAAGTGATCAATCTTAATGTAATAATTAG